>ENA-OQKC01000312-OQKC01000312.1-human-gut-metagenome-genome-assembly--contig:-NODE-312-length-21409-cov-4.103844_pt1 | contig 21409 bp, 17 predicted proteins | sample MGYA00242774_ERZ504790 | MGnify/ENA primary metagenome ERZ504790 (study PRJEB26092, sample SAMD00036419) | human gut metagenome | host: Homo sapiens | study: EMG produced TPA metagenomics assembly of...
GGGAGCCGAGCGTTGGTTGCACGCGACCTGTCGTGGAGGCCGGCGTCGGTTGGAGTAGTCGCCATCAGATTGGCCAGACCGGCGTATCGGTTTCGCCCAAGCTTCTCGTGAGTATCGGTGTTTCGGGCGCCAGTCCAGCATCTTGCCGGCATCGGTGGGGCAGAGTGCATTATCGCCATCAACGAGGACCCGGATGCCCCCATCTTTGGTGCTGCCCAGTACAAGGTTGTCGGCGATGCCGTCGAGGTCGTCGAGGAACTGCTGGCCCAGCTTGAGCGCTAGGCGCGCGCCAGCCGGTCGCGCATCTCGTCCTTAAGGCGGCTCCAAGTCGCCTGCGTGGCGGGGTCGGTAAAGGGCCGCGTAATGCCAAAGGGCGCGTCGAGCAGGCGGTGGATATCGCCCTGTTCGCGCGCCAGCGCGCGGCTTGCTGGATAGACGAGCTCAAACATAAAGCAGATGAGTCCCACCAGGTAGTCTGCGGGCTCGTTGCGTTCATCGCGTGCGACGCAGCGGTGCTCGTCAAAGGCGGCAAGTGTCGGCGACGAGAAACGGCTGCCGAGAAACGTCTTCTCGTCCACCTTGAGGATGGTGTCGACGGTGCTGTCGGCGATGGTGCGCATAATGTCGATCTTGTCACCATCGCGCACGATATCGCAGAAGCACCGTGTACGCTCGTCGAGTTGTGCCGGCAGGCGAAAGTCGCTGTGATAGGCGATGCTCGCTCGGATGAGCTCGTCATGCGCACCGGTTTCGATAAAGTCACGGATGTTTGTCGTGGCGGGTGCATCGGCGGGATTCTCGCCAAAGAGGACCTCGATGCCCAGCGCCGCATGGCTCATGCTCTCGGCGTCCTTAAAGGTGTCCCAGCGTCGCAGCTGCTCAAAGCGGCCCATATCGTGTAGCAGGCCGCAAAGCCATGCCAGGTCAATATCTTCTGACGACCAGCCCTGCTCGCGCGCTACGGCATCGCATGCCTCGGCCACGTGGTACGTATGCTCGATTTTGAGCGCGATGCGTGGGTTGGTGGCGTCGTAGGCATCGGTGTAGCTTTTGAAGGCCGCGCGCGCCCGGTCTCGATCGATAGCTGTCATAATGACTTCCTAAAAAGTTGTGTCTTTCGATCCGGTGGCAATTGTAGGTGAACTCGGTTGCTGTCGGATGATGATTCTGCCGTATCGCTACATGCGGCTCGGAGACCTTGTCAGGATGAGAAGCGTATGGTGCTCAAAATCGTTAGAACCGTCTGGCCGGTGATGCTTACCTATGTTGCAATAGGCGCGCCGTGCGGAATGATCATGGGGCAGACGGGAATGGAGCCCTGGATGGTCTTTGCCCTGAGCAGCACGTTTGTGACGGGCAGCGGGCAGTTTATGATCTGCAACCTGTGGCTGGCGGGTGTGCCTGCAGCATCGATCGTCGCGAGCGTTGCCGCAATCTCCTCGCGCTTTGCGCTTTACTCGGCATCGATCGCACCGCATCTGAGGGGTGCCTCGAAGCGTCAGACGCTGGCTGTTGCCGCGACACTTACCGAGGAGGCATACGGCATCTCGCTTGCCAAGTTGGTTGAAGGGGAGGATTGGGGCCCGCGTGAGTCCTTCGTGCTCAACGTGATCCTTATCGCAACATGGGGCGTTTCGTGTACGACGGGCGCCATCGTCGGCGCCGTTGTCGATGTTCCTACCGCCATTGCAGCCTTTGTCTGCACCTCACTCTTTATCTGCCTGCTCTTTTCGCAACGGCTGTCGCGCGGCAACGTTGTCGCGGCGGTTTCGGGCGCGGTGTCCGTCGCCGTATGCAAGTTCTTGGGCCTCACGAATATTGCCGTGCCGGCAAGCGTCGTGGCCGGCATTGCCATTGCGTTGGCGTGCGATGCTGTATTTGACGGAAGAGGTGCCCGCGATGCCCGTTAACGAGTTCTTGGTTCTGTGGCTGTCGTCGTGGGCTGCTATTGCGTTCTTTCGCATCGCGCCGGCGTTCGCCTTGCGCGGGCGGACCCTGTCGCCCCGCATTACCGAGGCCCTGGGCTATATCCCGCCCGCTGCCTTTGCCGCGCTGGTCGCCAACGACTTGGTGAGTCCCGGCGCGTTCGACGCGGGGCTCTGGCCTGCCTTGGTTCCCTGGATTGCGGCCGCCGGCGTCGTGGTCGTGGCGGTCAAGACAAAATCGATGCTGTGGTGCTGCGTCTCGGGCATCGTACTCTATATCGTCTTGAGCCTTATATAGGGGTGGCGTCGCGGGCGCCGAATCTCGTTCCATCCCAACTTGTCGAATTTTTCACCGAGCTGGTCTATTTCTTCTGGTACCATGGTCAAACTTTACTGTAGCAAAGCGTGACGTGGGCTTTTGTACCCCGTCAGCGGAAATGGGGGTTTCATGGCACAGGAAGCAACCGCCAACGAGCAAAAGAAATTCAGGGTCCCGCGCATCCCGGGCGACATCATGATCTATCCGATGATCGTCGGTCTTTTACTCAACACCTTCTGCCCGCAGGTTTTTGAGATCGGCGGCTTCTTTACGGCTGCCTGCCGCGGTGGCTCCAATACCATCGTTGCCGCGATCCTGCTGTTTGTGGGCGCCGGCATCAGCTTTAAGTCCACGCCGGGCGCCATCAAGACCGGCATCGTCGTGCTGATTCCCAAGCTTGTTGTTGCGGCCGCCCTTGGCTTGGGTGTGGCATATTTCTTTAACGACAACTTCCTGGGCCTGAGCTCCGTGTCTATTATCGGCGGCATCACGTTTTGCAACATGGCGCTTTATACGGGCATCATGGGCGAGTTCGGCAATGAGTCCGAGCAGGGCGCCGTCGGTATCCTGTTCTTTACGGCCGGCCCCGCCGTCACGATGATCATCCTCGGTGTTTCCGGCCTTGCCAACATCCCTGTCGGTACCATCATCGGCTCCATTTTGCCGCTCGTTATCGGCATGGTTCTGGGCAACCTGTTCCCGTTTATCAAGAACCTGCTGGTTCCCGGTGCCAATCCCGCGATTGCCGTCATCGGATTTCAGCTCGGTGCGTCCATGAGCCTGTCGAGCTTTATCACCGGCGGTATTTCCGGCATCTTGCTGGGCCTTGTCACGCTGTTTGTCGTCGGTCCCATCACCTTTGCGTTCGAGCGCCTGTGCGGTGGTAACGGCAAGGCTGCCGTGGCTTGCTCCACCATCGCCGGCACGGCTATGACCACGCCGGTTGCTCTCGCCGAGGTCGCGCCGCGCTACGCCGAGCTTGCACCCACCGCGTACGCCCAGATCGCCACTGCCGTTATCATCACGGCAATCATGGCTCCGATTCTGACCGGCTGGGTCGACAAGAAGTTCTGCCAGGGCAAGGAGGACCTGTCGCCTGCCGGTGTCGAGGCCATCGAGGAGGCCGTCGCGACCGACATCGACGGCGAGTAACGGCCGTTACCGATAATTGATTCCGGCGTGCAATTCGCGCCGTCCGAGCGCCCGAACAGAAACTGTTTTGCAGTGATGTTCGGGCGCTTTGCTATGATTCCCTTTACCCCTGCGGAGTAAAGGGGTGTTTATTGCCCTGATTCGAATTGGGCGATTCTGACCATTCGGATATTGAAGGGATGGCGTCTAGTGGTTAAGGCACTCAAGATTGAGATATTCCTGCTATGCATGATTGTTCTTATCGGGCTTGCCGCGCGAAGTCGTCGCTCTTTGTTCTCGAGCACCCTGCAGCTATTGTTTAGCATGCTTGGCTACACCTCTGCCGCGTACATATTATTCGATATGATCTGGACGCTTTCGGATGGTGCGGACGGCACGTTGGGTATTGCTGCCAACTGGATTTCCAACGCGGTTTCGTTTTCGCTCTTTGCCATCGCGTGTCTCATTTGGTTTATCTATTCCGAGACGATGCAGGGCTCTCGCCTTGTGACCTCGCGCTATAGGATGGTGCTTGTAACGTTGCCTACGGCTCTGGTGGTCGTGCTGGCTTTTACCAGTTACTGGACGCACGCCTTGTTCTATATCGATTCGCAGGGCGTGTATCGTCGCGGCTTTGCCTATATGATCCAGCCCATTGTCAGCTACTGTTACGTTATACATACGTCCCTGCATGCGTTTGTGCAATATCGTAGGGTCGAGAGCCTGCAGACGAAGGCTATCTATCGAACCTTGGCATTTTTCGCCATTCCGGCCCTGGTGGGCGGTACCTTTCAGATCGTATACTCGGTGCCTGGCCTTTGTGTCGGCATAATGATTAGCATGTTGCTGCTCTATATCATCTGCCAGGAGCAACTGATCTCGACTGACCCGTTGACTGGACTCAACAACCGCAACCGTTTTGAGACCTATATGCTGTCGCTCTTTTCAAATGTGGATCAGGCCGAAGATGTATATCTGCTTATGATGGACGCTGACGGCTTTAAGCAGATTAACGATCGCTATGGACATGTGGAGGGCGACCATGCTCTTCAGGTCATATCCGCTGCGCTCAAAGAAGTCTGCTCGGCGTCTGGTGGCTTTATCGCGCGTTATGGTGGCGATGAGTTCGTGGTGCTCCAAAAGGCAGCGGCGGAACAGGATATCATGCATCTGTGTTCGGCGATTAACGACGAGTTCGCGCGCGCCGAGGTTCCGTATCTGTTGCGGATGTCCATCGGCTACGCACGGGTTGGTGATGGCGTCGATACCTGGCAAGACTTGCTTCGCGCTGCCGACGCGGAACTCTACCGCGTCAAGGCCGAAGAAAAAGAAAGCCGGCGCCCAGATACGCTAAGAAAAAGGGCGCACGACCGTTGCGATGGTCGTGCGCCCTTTTTGCGTTTGCGGGGGCCACCGGCCATAACGCCCAGGCGCGGTGCGGCAAGACGAGCGTCTGCCGCCGCGGCTCGGTACGAAATCAACGAGAATCAGTGTGCTCCATTGAGCTAAAGTGTGCGAACGCCTCTTTAAAAAGGTGAGCTCGCTAGGCTTTTTTTGGGTTTGTTGACGATGATGATGCCGCCGCAGACCAACAGCAGGGCAACGATGACGGTAACGGGGCTCGTGCCCGCGCCTTCGCCGAGCAGCAGCGCGCTCAGCAGCACACCAAAGACGGGGTTCATAAACCCAAAGACCGAGACGCGGCTGACGGGGTTGGCGGCAAGCAGGCGCGACCACAGCGAGTAGGCGACCGCGGAGATAAGCGCCATGTAGATGATGAGCGCGATGGCGGGGGCAATCGCCGTGGGGGAGAGCGCGCCACCTATCAAAAAGCCGATGGCGGTGAGGACCAGGCCGCCGACCAAGAACTGCCACCCGGCAAGCAAGACGCCGTCGTGCTCGCGCGAGAAGATGCTGATCAGACAGGTCGAAAGGGCACCCGCGACGGTGGAGGCCAGGATAAAGCCCTCGCCGTCGAGCGCAAAGCCAAAGGTGCCGTCCGCGCCCGAAAGGTTGACGAGCGCGACACCGGCAAAGCCCAGTACGCAGCCGAGCACTTTGGCCGCATCGAGCTTTTCGGTGCGAAACGCCAGGGCGGCAAAGAGGATGGCTAGGAAGTTGGCGCTGGCCTCGATGATGGAGCTCGACATGGCGCTGGCGCGCGAGAGGCCCAGATAGAAAAAGAAGTACTGCCCGATGGTCTGAAAGAGCGACAAGATAAAGATGGGCTTGATGTCGCGCGCTTGCGGTATGAGGGGGCGGCGTTGGGCCGCGCTCATCCCAACGATAACCAGGGCGCCGGCAAGCGTAAAGCGTAAACCTGCAAAGAGCAGCTGCGAAGCGGTATCGTGCGCCGGGATACCAAAGAGTGCGTAGCCGATCTTGATGCAGGGGAAAGCCGACCCCCAGAGCGCGCAGCAAACAAGACAGCCCAGGATGAGTCCGGGCAGGGTGGCGAGATACGGCTTGCGGCTTTCCATGATGTCCTTCCTGTATGCGCGAAGCAAAAAGAACCCGCCACCGGATGTGTCGGTGGCGGGTGTTGTTACCCGAAGGGATTGTACCCGATGGGAAAGGTTTAAGCGAAGTAGGCCACGCCGCTCTCAAAGATCGGCATGAACTTATCGCCGGGGACATGCTCGGGCACGTTGCGGTACAGGTTGTCGCCGCGACGCTCGGCATGGCCCATCTTGCCCAGGACGCGGCCGTCGGGGCTCGTGATGCCCTCGATGGCGAGTGCGGAGCCGTTGGGGTTGACGGAGAGATCCATGCTGGGCTTGCCGTTCTCGCCCACGTACTGCGTGGCGACCTGGCCGTTGGCGATCAGCTGGGTGAGCACTTCGTCATTGGCGACAAAGCGGCCCTCGCCGTGGCTGATGGCGACGGTGTAGGGGTCGTCCAGGCTGCACTGCGACAGCCACGGGGACAGGTTGGACGAGATGCGGGTGCGCACCAGACGGCTCTGATGACGACCGATGGTGTTGAACGTCAACGTGGGCGCATCGGGCGTGGCGTCGACGATGTCGCCATAGGGCACAAGACCGAGCTTGACCAGGGCCTGGAAGCCGTTGCAGATGCCCAGCATCAGGCCGTCGCGGGCCTTGAGCAGGTCGCGAACTGCCTCGGTGACCTCGGGAGCGCGGAAGAACGCCGTGATGAACTTGGCGGAGCCATCGGGCTCGTCGCCGCCCGAGAAGCCGCCGGGGATCATGACGATCTGGCTTGCACGGATGCGGCGGGCAAGCTCGTGGGTGCTCTCGGCGACGGCCTCGGGCGTGAGGTTGTTGATCACGAAGGTGTCGGCTTCGGCACCGGCTGCGCGGAAGGCACGTGCGCTGTCGTACTCACAGTTGTTGCCGGGGAACACGGGGATGATCACGCGCGGACGGGCGATCTTGGCGCCGCTGTACACGTGGATGTCCTTGGCACGGAAGTCGATGGTCTCGACCTCGGGGGTCTCGCCGGCGCTGCGGTAGGCGAAGACGCCCTCGATGCCGCTCTCCCAGGCCTCTTGGAGCTCGGAGAGCTCGATGACCTCGGAGCCGGTGTCGATGACATAGCCCTCGACGGTGGTGCCCAGGGGCTCGACGACAACGCCGTCGGCGACCTCGGGCAGCTCGGCATCCTCGGCGAGCTCGACGATAAAGCTGCCGTAGAGCGGGGTGAAGAGGCTCTCTACGTCTACATCCTCGGCAAGCTCGATGCCGATCTGGTTACCGACGCACATCTTAAAGAGGCTCTCGGCGCCGCAGCCGTAGCCGGGCGTGGAGATGGCCAGGGCGTTGCCGGTAGCAGTGAGCGCCTCGACGGCGTCAAACGCGGAGAGCAGCTGCTGAGCGTCGGAACGGTAGTCCTCGCCATAGGTAGCGGGGGCGATGCGGACGACGCGGTGCGTGAGGCCCTTGAACTCGGGCGAGACGGCGCGGGCGGCCCTGCCCACAGCGACGGCGAAGCTGATCAGGGTCGGCGGAACGTTGAGCTCGCCGGCCTCGTCCTCAAACGAACCGCTCATGGAGTCCTTGCCGCCGATGGCGCCGGCACCCAGGTCGACCTGGGCCATGAGGGCACCCAGGACGGCAGCCATGGGCTTGCCCCAGCGCTCGGCCTCGGTGCGCAGGCGCTCGAAGTACTCCTGGAAGGAGAGATAGGCGCGCTTGTGCTCAAAGCCGGCAGCCACGAGCTTGGCGATGGACTCGACCACGGACAGGTAGGCGCCCGCAAACTGGTCGGCTTCCATCAGATAGGGGTTAAAGCCCCATGCCATGGCGCTCGCCGTGGTGGTCTCGCCGTCCACGGGGAACTTGGCGACCATGGCCGAGCTGGGGGTGAGCTGCGTCTTGCCGCCAAAGGGCATGAGTACGGTCGCGGCGCCGATGGTGGAGTCGAAGCGCTCGGAAAGGCCCTTGTTGGAAGCGACGTTGAGGTCGGTGACGAGCGAGGTCATGCGCTCGGCGAGCGTGGTGCCGGCCCAGCTGGGCTGCCACGACGCTACGGGCGCACACGTGGCGACCTGGTGCTTGGGTGCGCCGTTGGAGTTGAGGAACTCGCGGGACAGGTCGACGATAGCGACGCCGTTCCAGGCCATGCGCATGCGCGGCTCAGCGGTAACCTCGGCGATAACGGTCGCCTCCAGGTTCTCCTCGGCGGCGTAGCCCATGAACTCCTCGACGTCACCGTCGGCGACGGCGCAGGCCATGCGCTCCTGGGACTCAGAGATAGCGAGCTCGGTGCCGTCCAGGCCGTCGTACTTCTTGGTCACGGTGTCCAGGTCGACATACAGGCCGTCGGCAAGTTCGCCCACGGCGACTGAGACGCCGCCGGCGCCAAAGTCGTTGCAGCGCTTGATCAGACGGCAGGCATCGCCGCGGCGGAACAGACGCTGCAGCTTGCGCTCGACCGGGGCGTTGCCCTTCTGGACCTCGGCACCCGAGGTCTCGATGGACTCGGTGTTCTGGGTCTTGGAGGAGCCGGTGGCGCCACCGATGCCATCGCGGCCGGTGCGGCCGCCCAGCAGGATGATCTTGTCGGTGGGGGCGGGGCACTCGCGACGAACGTGGTTTGCCGGGGTAGCGCCCACGACGGCGCCAACCTCCATGCGCTTGGCCACGTAACCGGGGTGATAGAGTTCGTTGACCTGACCGGTGGCAAGGCCGATCTGGTTGCCGTAGCTGGAGTAGCCGGCGGCGGCAGTGGTCACGAGCTTGCGCTGCGGCAGCTTACCCTCGAGCGTCTCGGAAACCGGGACGGTGGGGTCACCGGCGCCGGTGACACGCATGGCCTGGTACACGTAGCTGCGGCCCGAGAGCGGGTCGCGGATGGCGCCGCCCACGCAGGTGGCGGCACCGCCGAAGGGCTCGATCTCGGTCGGGTGGTTGTGGGTCTCGTTCTTAAACAGGAACAGCCAGTCCTGGTCCTCGCCGTCGACATCGACCTTCACCTTGACGGTGCAGGCGTTGATCTCCTCGGACTCGTCGACATCGGTCATGACGCCGGTCTTCTTAAGGTACTTGGCGCCGATGGTGCCCATGTCCATGAGGCAGACGGGCTTGGCGTCGCGGCCGAGTTCGTGGCGCATCTCCATGTAGCGGTCGAAGGCTTGCTGCACCACGGCGTCGTCGATCGTCACGTCGTCCAGGACGGTGCCGAAGGTGGTGTGGCGGCAGTGGTCGGACCAGTAGGTGTCGATCACGCGGATCTCGGTGATGGTGGGGTCGCGGTCCTCATCGCGGAAGTACTGCTGGCAGAAGGCGATGTCTGCCTCGTCCATGGCAAGGCCGCGATCGGCGATAAAGGCGGCAAGGCCGGCCTCGTCGAGCTCGCGGAAGCCGTCGAGCACCTCGACGGGCTGGGGCTCGGGGGTCTCCATGTACAGCGTCTCGGGCAGGTCGAGCGAGGCGATGCGAGCCTCGACGGGGTTCACCACGTAGTGCTTGATGGCATCGATGGCGGCCTCGTCCAGAGCGCCCGAGATCATATAGACCTTGGCGGAGCGCACGGCGGGGCGCTCACCCTGGCTGATGAGCTGCACGCACTCGCTGGCGGAGTCGGCGCGCTGGTCAAACTGGCCAGGCAGGAACTCGACGGCAAAGACGGCGCCATCGCTTGCGGGGAGTTCGTCGTAGGTCACATCGACCTGGGGCTCGCTAAAGACGGTCGGCACGCAGGAGCGGAAAAGCTCCTCGTCGATGCCCTCGACGTCGTAGCGGTTGATGATCCTCAGGGCCTCGATGCCCTTGATGCCGAGAATTTCGGTCAGCTCGCCCTTGAGCTGCTGAGCCTCGACGTCGAACCCGGGTTTCTTCTCCACGTAGATACGAGAGACCATTGGTTCCTGCCTTCCTGATCGGTTGGGCGTACGGTACGGTATGCGGCAGCGGTCGGTTTGCGGGGTCTGCCCTGCGGTCGCCTTGAGCCACATGTTTGTAAACCTCACTATGATACGACAGCTCGCGGCGCGTTGAGGACGGCGAGGGTGCTACAGTGAAGCGCAAACAAGAGAAAGGCATCACATGGCATTCGTTTCGCTCGCCATCATCGCACTCGTGGCCTTTGCGAGTCCTTTTATCGCCTCGGCGATTCCCGGAAAACCCGTTCCCGAGACGGTCTTTTTGCTCGTGCTCGGCGCGGTGCTGGGACCCCATATGCTCGGCGTCATCCATGTAGATGCTGAGGTCTCGCTTGTGTCCGAGCTGGGCCTGGCCTTTTTGTTCCTGCTTGCCGGCTTTGAGATCGACCCCAAGAGCATCACGGGCGTCGAGGGGCGCTACGGCTTGGCGAACGTGGGTCGTCACGTTTGGTATCGCCTGGCTTGCCGTGCGCTTTACCCCGTGGTTCTCAGTCAGTCATTTCGACGGTATACGCCGTGACGCTTGCCCTCACTTCGACGGCGCTCGGTACGCTCGTGCCCATTATGCGTGAGCGCTCGCTCACCGGCACGCGCGTGGGCGACTCGATTCTCGCGTATGGCACTTGGGGGCAGGCTCGGTCCCGTGCTCGCCATGTCGGTGCTGTTGTCTGCCCGCACTGGCATCCAAACGCTCGTTATCCTTGGCTTGTTTGCGGTGGTTTGCGTGTTGCTGGCCGTGGTCCCGAGCCGCTCCAAGCGCGTCGGCAGCCGCTTCTTTGCGTTTGTTGAGGAGCGCGCCGATACCACGTCGCAGACCTTCGTGCGCCTGACGGTGCTCATCCTGGTCACGCTCGTGGCATTCTCGGCTGTCTTTGATCTCGACATCGTGTTGGGTTCTTTTGCCGCCGGCTTTGTCCTGCGCTATATCATCCCCGAGGGCAACCATACGCTCGAGACCAAGCTCGACGGTCTGGCCTACGGTTTTTTGATTCCGGTGTTCTTTACCGTATCGGGCGCAAAGATCGATCTGACGGCCGTGGCGTCGCGCCCGGGTCTGCTCGTGGGCTTTATCGTGGCGTTGTTGATTATTCGTGCCGTGCCCATTCTTATTTCCATGAGCATTTGTCCTGCGACGCGCGATGTGTCGGCGTATGGTCGCATTACCGTGGCCCTGTACTGCACCACGGCGCTGCCGATCATCGTTGCCGTGACGAGCGTTGCCGTCAACGCGGGCGCGCTGTCGCAAGACGTCGCATCGGTTATGGTCGCTGCCGGCGCCATCACGGTGTTCTTGATGCCGCTGCTCGCGCAGCTCTTCTACCGCGTGGTCGATGCAGCGCCGGTCACCGCCGTGGCAGAGGTTGCCGAGCATCCATCCGATGCGCTCGACATCCTGCGCGCCCACCACGACCTAGCGAGCTTGCTCGCGCGCGAGCATGAGCTGCTGACTTCGCATGGCCATGGTCGCGTATTCGAGGGCCTGCCTACGCTCGATACGATTGCCGAGCGTCTTTCCGCCGAGGCGGCGAGCGGCCACATCGATGCCCGCATCGTGGACGCTGCGCACCTGCTTGCCGATAAGACCTATGGAGACGAGGTCGACCCGTCCGAGCTGACTCCGCGCGAGCGTCGCCGCCTGGAGCGCGCCAAGCTCGCCGTGCGCGAATACCGCCGCCGCATGTTGGAGCTCTATGCGCGCGATGAAGCCCAGGACGACGACGGCAAGTAGTCGATACTCTCTCGGGGAAGCCGCGTCCCGCTTTGAAGGCTCGGAATGGGATGTGGTTTCCGAAACAGGGGCCGTTGGGAAGCTGTGTCCCGGAATGGGCGCCCGGAGTGGGATACCGTTTCCGCAGGAGGCCCATTGCGGAAACGGTATCCCAGAATCGACGTTCAAAACGGGGTGCAGTTTCCGCAAGGAGGTCCTGGGGAAACCGTGCCCCGTTCTGAGCTGAAATGCCGGGACGCAGCTTCCCTTACAAACAGAACAAGGCGCGCTGCCTGCGGTTGATGCAGACAGCGCGCCTTTTGCGTTGGGCCTCGTTGAGGTTCGAAGTCGTGGCTTGCGACCTTTAGGAGCGGGCGGCTCCGTCGACGGGGAGCACGGCGCCCGTGACATAGGAGGCCATGTCGCTCGCTAGGAAAACGAATGCGTTGGCGACATCCTCGGGCTCGCCCATGCGACCCAGCGGAATAGTGGCGATGATGGGCTTAATAACCTCTTCGGGCAGGTTGGCGACCATGTCGGTCTTAGTCACGCCGGGGGCAACGGCGTTGACGCGGATGCCCATGGGGGCGAGCTCGCGCGAGAGCGACTGGACCATGCCGTTGACGGCAAACTTGGACGTGGGGTAACCGACGCCGGAGGGCTGGCCGTACTTGGCGACCATCGAGCTCGTGGTAGTGATGGTGCCGCCGTGGCCGGCCTCGGTCATAATCTTGGCGGCCGCCTGGTGACCGTTAAAGACAGCGACGACGTTGAGGTCCATGACCTTTGCAAACTCCTCGGCCGTGTAATCCAAAAGGGGCGAGCGCTGGGAGATGCCGGCGTTGTTGACGACCGTATCGAGACCGCCCATGTCGGCTGCGGCCTGCGTAAAGGCCTCGGTCACGGCCTCGAGTGAGGTGAGGTCGCAGGAGCGGCCCCAGACCTTGGCGTCGGGATAGGCGGCCGCCAGCTTCTCAACGGCCGCGTCGGCAGTCTCCTGGCGCGAGCCAAAGACGGTGACGGCAGCGCCTTCCTCGATAAAACGGCAGGCGATCGCATAGCCGATACCGCGCGTGCCTCCGGTGATGATTGCTTTCTTGCCCTCGAGCAACATGGTGCTTCCTCTCATCGCGGGCGGACATACACGGCACAGCATAGCGGCGGCAAAATACAGCTGCCGTCGCATATCGGCAAACGGTATCCACGGTTGTTGACGAACGGTCAAGTTGTTCAAACGTTAGTCGACCAGTTCGCTCAAAGGATGTAGCAAAAGGGGCTCCCATCCAATCGGATAGGAGCCCCTTTTGCGTTATTTGATTTGCCGAGAATCGGGCTAGTTGGCCATAACGCCTTCGGTCCAAGCCTCAACGTCCTCAATGCGCAGGACGTTGGCGACCTCGGCCACGCAGTCGACGCTGGCAAGCTCGGCGGCGGCAGCCTGGACGTCCTTCTCGAGCGCGCGGTGCGTCAGGAAGATGACCGAGCAGGCATCGCTGACGCCCGACTTGCCGTCCTCGACCTGGTTGATGAGCGAGATCGAGATGTTGTGCTTGGCAAAGATGTCGACCGTCTCGGACAGGGCGCCTACGCGGTCGGCGACTTTCAGGCGCACATAGTACTTGGTCTGGAGCTCGTCCATGGGCTTAAAGGCGAGGTTGTGACCATAGGGCTCAATCTCGGGCAGAGGAGCAACGCCGCGGCTGATCTGCTCGGAGAGCGACAGGATGTCGCCCACGACGGCACTCGCGGTGGGGAAGGAGCCTGCGCCGGCACCGTAGAACATGGTCTCGCCCACGGCGTCGCCTACCACGTAGACAGCGTTCATGGCGCCGTTGACCTTGGCAAGCATGTGGTCGGCGGGGATCAGCGTGGGATGCACGCGGACGTCGACGCCGGCGTCGGTGTTGCGTGCGATGCCCAGCAGCTTGATGGTGTAGCCGAGCTCGCGGGCCTGGGCAATGTCCTCGGCGCCGATGGTACGGATACCCTGCTGGTAGACATCGTCGGTGGTCACGCGGGTGCCAAAGCCGATGGAAGCGAGGATTGCCGTCTTGCTGGCGGCGTCGAAGCCGTCGACGTCGGCGGACGGGTCGGCCTCGGCATAGCCCTTGGCCTGCGCGTCGGCAAGCACATCGGCGTAATCGGCGCCCTCGGCGTCCATGCGCGACAGGATATAGTTGGTGGTACCGTTGAGAATGCCGGCGATGGTCAGGATCTTGTTGCCCACCAGGTCGTGCTCGAGCGTGCTCACGATGGGGATGCCACCGCCACAGCTGGCCTCGCACTTAATCTGCACGCCGCACGCGCGCGCCTTCTCGGCGAGCGTCTCGACATGACGGCCCAGCAGGGCCTTGTTGGCAGAGACGACGTGCTTGCCGTTCTCGAAGGCGGTGGTGAAGATTTCGGTCGCGGGATGCTCGCCGCCGATCAGCTCGACGACGATATCGACGGCGGGGTCGGTGACGACGTCATGCCAGTCACTCGTAAAGGCCTCGCGCTCAATACCGGCTGCCTCGGCCTGCTCCCAAGCAAGCGCGCAGGCGCGGGTCAGCTTAAGGTCGATGCCGTAGGCTGCCAGGTACTCATCGTGGTGGCTCTTGATCAGGCGGGCCACGCCGCCGCCGACGGTTCCAAGACCGATCAGGCCGACGTTCACGGTGCGCAGGGGTTCGCTCATAGATAGCTCCTTCGTGCATCTTATGGATGGATTAACCGCTTAAAGGTTGAGTGCATTCTAGCGTGAACCGAGGGCGCGTGCTCGCCAGGCAACAGGAGTCGCACAAAACGGCACCCCCGAAACGCTGCGGAAACATTGGAAACATGCTCGCTACAAACGAACTTCCGTAACAAACTGTCAACGTTTGCACCATAAGGTTTGCCCTGTACCGCAAGACGGCCGCACCGCGGCCAGCGAAAAGGGGGACACCATGTTTAGCATCAACAACGTACTTAACCGCAGGAGTTTCTTGGCTGGCGCCGCGGCGTTCGGTAGCACCGCGGCACTCGCTGGTTGCTCGTCGGGTGGCTCGGACGGCGGCTCCGCCGATGACGGCAAGACCTTCAAGATCGGTGTCATCGGCCCTCTGACCGGCGCCGCGGCAACCTATGGCGTTTCGGCCGAGAAGGGTGCCAAGCTCGCTGCCAAGGATTTTTCGACCAAGGACCTCAAACTCTCGCTTAAGTCTGAGGACGACGTCGCTGACGGCGAGAAGGCCATCAACGCCTTCAATACCTTGTGCGACTGGGGCATGCAGGCGCTCGTCGGCCCCGTCACCACCGGTGCCGCCGTCGCTGTCTCGGGCGAGATCGCCGACGATATGCTCATGGTCACGCCTTCGGCCTCGTCGCTCGACGTTACCAAGGATAAGACCACGGTCTTTCAGGTTTGCTTCACCGATCCCACCATGGGCGCCAGCGCCGCAAAGTTCTTGGCCGAGAAGTACGCGGATGCCAAGATCGCCCTGTTCTACAACTCCGGCGATACGTATAGCTCGGGCGTTGCCGACGCTTTTGCCGAGCAGGCCAAGGCGTCCAAGCTCGACATCGTCGATACCGAGACCTTTAAGGACGACTCTTCCACGAGCTTTACCAACCAGCTCACCAAGGCCAAGGAGGCCGGCGCCACGCTCATCTTTGCACCGATCTACTACACGCCGGCGTCCGTTTTGCTCAAGAACGCCAAGGACATGGGCTACGACATGACCCTCATGGGTACCGACGGCATGGACGGCCTGCTCTCTGTGGAAGGCTTCGATACCTCTCTTGCCGAGGGCGTACTGCTCATGACCCCGTTCTCTGTCGACGACGAGAAGAATGCCGACTTCGTCAAGGCATATAAGGACGCCTACGACGAGACGCCTAACCAGTTTGCCGCCGACGCCTACGATTGCGTCCACGCCATCGCCGAGGCCATCGACAAGGCAGACATCGACATTACGGCTGACGGTGCCGACATCGCCGGCGACCTTGCCAAGGCCATGCGCAAGATCAAGATCGAGGGCCTGACGGGCGAGCTGACGTGGAACGACGAGGGCCAAGTCGAAAAGCCCGCTACGGCCTATGTGATTCAGGACGGCAAGTACATCGCCGCCTAAGTGCGCATAAAGCGCGACCGGTGAGGCCATTTTATTCAGGGCAGGGACGCCTGTAACAGAACGGAAACATTACTTTCACACAATAAAGTGGCATTACTGCATAAAGTAATAGAAATACGCAGAATTATGGATAAATGAACAAATCCAAAGAAAAGTTGAAATAATCGCCACTTTCCTTAACTAAAGCGTCTAGTATTTTGCGAACGCCGAACACGGCGAAGGATGGCCTGTCGGGTAACCGAAACCCGACGAGATTTGAGAGGAGAGCCGCATGTCGAGCCTCACCGGTAAGTCATTGAACCCTGTTATGAATCGCAGGAGCGTTATCGCGAGCGCAGCAGGTCTGGGGGCGATGTCCATTCTAGCTGGCTGCTCCTCCAACGGCGGCGACAGTGGTTCCGCCTCGAGCGACGCTTCGTTTAAGATCGGCACCATCGGCCCGCTGACCGGCGCCAACGCGTCCTACGGCAAGTCCGTTACACAGGCTGTCGAGCTTGGCTGCAAGGATTTCTCGACCAAGGAGCTGCCGCTTGTCAGCAAGGCCGAGGACGACCAGGCTGACGGCGAGAAGGCCGTCAACGCCTTCAACACCCTGCTCGACTGGGGTATGCAGGCCCTTGTCGGTCCGACCACCACGGGTGCGTCGGTCGCCGTTGCTGCTGAGTGCGGTAACGACCCCGAGACGTTCATGATTACCCCGTCCGCGTCCTCCGAGGACGTTACCAAGGGCAAGGATTGCGTCTTCCAGGTTTGCTTTACCGACCCCAACCAAGGTGTCAACGCTGCCAAGTTCCTGGCGCAGAAGTATGCGAACGAGAAGTTCGTGCTGTTCTATAACTCCGGCGACGCCTATTCTTCGGGCATCGCAGATTCCTTTAAGGCCCAGGCCGCTAAGTCTAAGCTTGAGATTGTCGACGAGGAGACCTTTAAGGACGACTCCGCCACGAGCTTTACCAACCAGCTGACCAAGGCCAAGCAGGCAGGCGCCACCATGATCTTTGCGCCGATCTACTACACGCCGGCGTCCGTCCTGCTCAAGAACGCCAAGGACATGGGCTACGACGTCAAGATGATGGGCTGCGACGGCATGGATGGCATCCTGGGCGTTGAGGGCTTCGACACCTCTCTTGCCGAGGGTCTGCTGCTCATGACCCCGTTTTCCGCCGACGACGAGAAGAACGCCGACTTCGTCAACGCTTACAAAGATAAGTACGGCGATACCCCCGACCAGTTTGCCGCCGACGCCTACGACGGCGTGCATGCTGTGGTCGAGGCTCTCAAGGAGGCCGGCCTGGGTGTCGACGCCGATCCCACCGAGGTTGCCGAGAAGCTTCCCGAGGCTATGCGCAACATTACTGTTGACGGCCTGACTGGCAAGCTCTCCTGGAACGACAAGGGCCAGGTCCAGAAGGAGCCCACGGCGTACGTCATCACCGATGGCAAGTACGTACAGGCCTAATTGGCCGCCTTACATAGAGCGGTTTTGATCCCAAGCAGGGGAGGTTTTGGCCTTCCCTGCTTGCTTGGTATCTAGGGACGATGTAACGTCCCTGTTTCATACATTAACTGGAAACCTATTCGAAAGGGGGATGTGGAACATGACGGTCTTTATCCAATACCTGGTCAACGGCCTGTCCATGGGCAGCGTCTACGCCATCATCGCGTTGGGCTACACCATGGTCTACGGTATCGCCAAGATGCTGAACTTCGCTCACGGCGATGTCATCATGGTCGGTGCCTATGTCTCGTTCTGTGCCACGTCGTATCTCGGCCTCCCGGGCTGGGTATCTGTAATTCTTTCTTGTGTGGTCTGCACGGTTCTCGGCGTTCTCATTGAGGGTCTGGCCTATAAGCCGCTGCGCCAAGCAGGCCCGCTGGCCGTTCTGATCACGGCTATCGGCGTGTCTTACTTCCTGCAGAACGCCGCGCAGCTTCTGTGGGGCGCCACGCCCAAGAACTTCACTTCGCTCGTCACCTTCCAGGTGCCGGAGTTCTTGGCCAAGTTCAACGTAAGCGCCGTCTCGCTCGTCACCATCGTCGCCTGCCTGGTTATCATGGCCGGCCTGATGTTCTTTACAGGTAAGACCAAGATGGGCAAGGCCATGCGCGCCGTGTCCGAGGACAAGGCCGCCGCTCAGCTCATGGGCATCAACGTCAACCGCACCATCTCGATGACGTTTGCCATCGGCTCGGCGCTTGCCGCCATCGCCGGCGTGCTCCTGTGCTCCTACTCGCCGGTGCTGCAGCCCACGACGGGTGCCATGCCTGGCATCAAGGCCTTCGACGCCGCCGTCTTCGGCGGCATCGGCTCCATCCCCGGTGCCTTTGTCGGTGGCATTCTCATCGGCATCATCGAGGCGATGGCGCAGGCTTACATTTCCACGAGCCTTGCCAACTCCATCGTCTTTGGTGTTTTGATCATCGTCCTGCTCGTCAAGCCTGCCGGCCTCTTGGGCAAGTACGTCCCCGAGAAGGTGTAGGTGAGCGTTATGAAGTTTCTTAAAGACAAGCAGACGCGTCACGATTTTGTCACGTACGCCATGTGCATCGTGGCCTTCGCCATCGTGTTCTTTATGCAGTCTAACCACATGATTCCGCGCATGATCGCCGGTCAGCTGGTTCCCATCACGGCCTATATCGTCATGGCCATATCCCTTAACCTCGTCGTCGGCATCGCGGGCGACTTGTCGCTGGGCCACGCAGGCTTTATGAGTGTCGGCGCCTATACGGGAATCGTCACCGCCGTCGCGCTGGAGAGCGCCGTTCCCTCCGATCCGGTGCGCCTTATCATCAGTATCGTGGTCGGCGCCATCGCTGCCGCCATCCTGGGCTTCTTGATTGGCATCCCGGTCCTTCGTCTGAGCGGCGATTACCTGGCTATCGTGACGCTGGCCTTTGGTGAGATCATCAAAGAGATCGTCACCTGCCTTATCGTGGGTGTCGACTCGCGCGGCCTGCACGTGATCTTTAACATCACGGGTAACTCCACGATCGACGACCTGCATCTGCTCGAGGACGGCACCGCCATCATCAAGGGCGCGCAGGGCGCATCGGGTGTGTCGACGTACTCGACCTTCCTCGCCGGTGCCATCCTGGTCATGGTCGCACTCGTGATCGTGCTCAACCTGGTTCGCAGCCGTACCGGCCGTGCCATTATGGCCGTGCGCGACAACAAGATTGCAGCCGAGTCCGTGGGCATCTCCGTCACCCAGTACCGCATGATCGCCTTCGTGGTTTCCGCTGCCCTTGCCGGTGCTGCCGGAGCCCTGTTCGGCGGTAACTTCTCGCAGCTTTCCGCCACTAAGTTCGACTTCAATACGTCCATCCTCATTCTGGTGTTCGTGGTCCTGGGCGGCCTGGGCAACATGCGCGGCTCCGTTATCGCCGCGGCGCTGCTCACGGTTCTCCCCGAGCTGCTCCGTCAGTTCTCGGACTACCGCATGCTCATCTACGCCATCGTGTTGATTCTGGTCATGGTCTTTACTAACAACCCACAGCTCAAGGCGTTCTTCGCACGCATTAAGGACCGCTTTGCTTCCAAGAAGGAGGTGGCAGCCGATGCCCAGTAAGTTTGAGTTCAACAAGGGCAAGATGGTCCCGTATCCTTCTGGCGCCATCGTTCCCGACCGCGACTTGGGCCAGCGCCCGGCGCTCGAGTGCATCCACCTGGGCATTGAATTCGGCGGTCTTAAGGCAGTCGATGACTTTAGCCTGACCATCGGCAAGACCGAGATCGCCGGTCTCATCGGCCCCAACGGTGCCGGCAAGACCACGGTCTTCAACCTGCTCACCAAGGTGTACCAGCCTACGCACGGCACCATCCTGCTCGATGGTGAGGACACCTCGGGCAAGTCGGTCTACCAGGTCAACCGCATGGGTATTGCCCGTACGTTCCAGAACATTCGCCTGTTCAACACCATGACGGTGGAGGATAACGTTAAGGTCGGCCTGCACAACCAGGAGCGCTACTCTGGCTTTGAGGGTGTGCTGCGCCTGCCGACGTATTGGAAGCACGAGAAGGCCGCCCACGAGCGCGCCATGGAGCTGCTGTCCATTTTTGACATGGAGCACCTGGCAAATGAACAGGCCGGCTCGCTTCCTTACGGCGCTCAGCGTCGTCTGGAAATCGTCCGCGCGCTTGCCACCAAACCCAAGTTGCTGCTGCTCGACGAGCCTGCCGCCGGCATGAACCCGTCCGAGACCGCAGAGCTCATGGCGAACATCGTCAAGATTCGCGACACCTTCGGCATCGCCATCATGCTTATCGAGCATGATATGTCGCTCGTCATGAACATCTGCGAGGGCATCTGCGTGCTTAACTTTGGTAAGGTCATTGCCAAGGGCACGGCAGAGGAAATCCAGAACAACGACGCCGTTATCGAGGCGTATCTGGGCAAGCAGGATGAGGGGGAGAACTAAATGGCAGAGCCGATGCTTTCCGTCTACAACATCAACGTCTGGTACGGCGCCATCCACGCCATCAAGGACATCTCCTTTAACGTCAACGAGGGTGAGATCGTTGCCTTGATCGGTGCCAACGGCGCCGGCAAGTCCACGACGCTTAAAACCGTCTCGGGCCTGCTGCGCTCCAAGACCGGCTCCATCAAGTTTATGGGCGAGGACATTACCCATACGCCTGCCGACAAGCTGGTGGGTAAGGGCCTGGCCCAGGTCCCCGAGGGCCGTCGCGCCTTTTTGCAGATGACGGTCGAGGAGAACCTGGAGATGGGCGCCTACCCGCAGCCCAAGTCCACGGTTGCTCCGGGCCTTGAGCGCGTCTACGAGCAGTTCCCGCGCCTTAAGGAGCGCCGTCGCCAGGTCGCCGGCACCCTTTCGGGCGGCGAGCAGCAGATGCTCGTTATGGGCCGCGCCCTTATGAGCAACCCCAAACTGCTTATGCTCGACGAACCCTCCATGGGTTTGGCGCCGATTCTGATTGAGCAGATCTTCCAGATTGTCGAGGACCTTCACAAGGCCGGCACCACGGTGCTTCTGGTCGAGCAGAACGCGCAGATGGCGCTCTCGATTGCTACACGCGGCTACGTGCTCGAGACCGGCAAGATCACCATGACCGGCACAGGCCAAGAGCTCCTGCACGACGATAACGTCCGCAAAGCCTACCTCGGAGGCTAACCCACCTAACAAAAGGGGCGCTGACTACTGTTTTTCTGCTCTACAGCAAATGCACTGTCTCCCACGGTTTCCAGTGTTGCCGGAAGCTGAAGTTCTTTCAGATTGTTAGAGCCGTAAAATGCCTTTTCTCCAATTTTCAAAACTTTTGGTACATTCAGTGCTGTCAGCGCATTACACTGATAAAACGCCTCTGTCTCAATTTCTTTCACATGATCCAAATTCAACTCTTTAATCTTTTTTCCATTGTAGAAAGCCCTATTCTGAATTTTTACAGCATTCGGAATAGAAACAGATACCAAAGAGGAAGTATTTTCAAATGCCTGACTTCCAATCTCCTCAAATCCGCCCAATTCTACTGTATGAAGTGCCCAGAAATTATAAAATGCAGAATTCGGGAGCACCTTGCTGTTCTTTCCATTCTTATCCACAAATTTCACTGTATCACTCAAATTTAATTTGAATGTCTCAATGGTTTTGTAAAATTCCTTTTTCTTTCGCCTTTAACAATTGCCAGATCTTCTGATGTCACTGTTCCCGATCAAATTCAATGGATGTAATCTCATCTGTCACACCGGACTTTGTGATCACATCTGTACAGACTCTCTCCGCCCACTTCTACACCATTAATTTTTGTCATTGACTGTTCCCTGGGGTAACTCCTTGACTAACCTGTATACTTCCAATTCACCGGCAGATGCCAGTACCCCGCTCCTGTACTGTTATATACGTAAACTCTTGATCGTAAATCTTTAC
>ENA-OQKC01000314-OQKC01000314.1-human-gut-metagenome-genome-assembly--contig:-NODE-314-length-21343-cov-4.070089_pt1 | contig 21343 bp, 17 predicted proteins | sample MGYA00242774_ERZ504790 | MGnify/ENA primary metagenome ERZ504790 (study PRJEB26092, sample SAMD00036419) | human gut metagenome | host: Homo sapiens | study: EMG produced TPA metagenomics assembly of...
GATAGCCCCGCCGGGGGGCGGCTTCCAGCGCATAGCCCTGAGCCGCCAGCGCGGCGGCGGCCTTATGGACAGCAGCGCGGCTCACACCCAGCTGCTGCGCCAGCTGCTGGCCGGAGATGCATTCGCCCTGGGCGGCGGAGAGCGCCGCCAGAAGTGCCTGTTTTGTGGCAGAGGCCATCGTGTTTTCTCCTTTGTGAGGTTTGATAAGGCCATTTTACCACATTTTCAAAGTTTTTCCCACGATTTTGCAGATTTTGGCCCCGCTGGCTCGTACAGATAGACAGAGCGCTTGAAATGCCGGGCAGAAAGGAGGCGGAGAGCAGCCATTGAATGCACTGGAATTTGACAGGCTGGTACAGAAGTACCAGTCCCTCGTCTACACCATCTGCCGTCAGCTGGTGGCAGATGAGGGCTATGCGCAGGATCTGACGCAGGAAACTTTTCTCTCTGCATGGCGGAGCATGGACCGCTGTCCTGCCGGATACGAAAAGCAATGGCTGGCCCGCATCGCCTCCAACAAAGCCAAGGATTACTTACGCAGCGCCTGGGCGCGCCGGGTGAACACCCCCGGCGACGATGTACTTGCACTTGAGGGCGCACCGCCCGGCAGCGAGCCGGAAGCGCAGGTGCTGGAAGCTCTGGGCGAAGAGGAGCTGACGCAGAGCATCCTCGCTCTGCGGGAGCCCTACAAGACGCCCTGCCGCCTCATGCTGCTGGAACAGCACACCGCCGCCGAAGCCGCCCGGCTCTGCGGCAGGCCCCAGAAAACAGTGGAGGCACAGGTCTTCCGGGCAAAAAAGATGCTGGCCGCGCAGCTGAGCGCCGCCGGAAAGGAGGGCTTTTAAGATGGAATTGTTCCGTGAAGACGGCTGCTGAGCGACGAAGGGCTGCACGCCCTCACCGCCGGGCAGCTGGACGAGCTGGGACGGCTGGAAGCCGCCGAGCATCTCGCCTACTGCGACAAATGCACCGACCGTTACACCGCACTTCTGACCGCCGACGCCCTCGCCGACCCGCCCCGGGATGTCCGCCGTACCGTGATGAGCGCCATCTGGGTGCGGCTGATGCAGAGCACCTATGGCCGGGCTGCGGTGGCGGGCGTCGCCGCCGTGCTGGCGCTGACCATGTGGCGTACCGGAGCGCTGACCTTCGTCACCGACCACGGCAGCGACCTGCAGGCTCTCCTGCCCACAGTCCAGGTCACCCTGCCGGAAAAACAGCCTCCGAAGATCCTGCCCGAAAAGCTGGGCAGGCCCGTGACTTCCCGCCCCGGCGAGAACATCTATACCCGCGTTTCCTCTGTGCTGGAAAGCCTGCTGAACGCGGCAGAAAACATAAAATCATAAAACAAGGAGATCGTTATGCTGAAAAACGGATTTTTGACCTTCTGCTGCGCGTTTATCCCCGGCGCAGGCCAGATGTATCAGGGTTACATGAAGCGGGGCCTCTCCCTCATCCTCACGGCCTGCTGCATCGGGATGGTGAGCTCACTGCTCAACCCGGTGCTGCTCCTGCTGGTGGTGGTGTGGATGTACAGCTTCTTTGACACCTTCAACCTCCGGGCGCAGATCATCGCGGACACCGCGCCGGAGGACGACTACCTCGTCCACTTCGACCCCCGCGACAAGCGGCTGGCCCGGGCTCTGCTGGACAGCCACAAGCTGGTGGGCTGGCTGCTCATCGCCTTCGGTGCGCTCATCGCCTACCAGAACCTCATCATGAACATTTTCGGCGACCTCGTCTACCGCTGGGGCCACTCTTCCCCCGTTTTCCGCGCCCTCTATCTCGTCATGGACTAGCCTGCCGGATGTGGTGGTCTGTGTGGTCCTCATCGTCTGCGGCGTCTGGCTGGTGAAAGGCCCCCATCCGGCCAAAAAGCCGGATGCTTCCAAGGATGTCCCCGAGGATGCCGAATTTCTGCGAGTATCACGCCGACGAGCCGGACAACGCCGACTCTGCTCTCCTCTCCTGTGGTGAATGAAAACGAGGTGACGGATGATGGAACAGAACACGACGAATAAACCCCTGCGTCGGGTGGGCACCCTGACGCTGGGCGTCTGCCTCATCGCGGCGGGCACGCTCTTCCTGCTGGCCCGCTTCCTGCCCGGCCTGCCGTGGCTGGTCATCTGGCAGGTGCTGCCGGCGGCGGGGCTCATCCTGCTGGGGTGCGAGGTACTCTACTACTCGGCCCGGCCCGGCGCATGCCGGTGCGACTTCGGCTCGGTGGTGCTCTGCCTGCTGATGATGGGTGGGTGCTTCGGCGTCTCGACCCTTATGTTGCTGGCCCAGATGCTGGGCCGCGGCTGCACCATCCACCTGTGAACACAAGAAAGCCTGTGCAGCCGCCCGGCCCGGGAGGGTCTGCACAGGCTTTTTCGTTTGAAGAGAGGGGCTTACTGTACGCCGGTCAGCTCAGCCAGCTTGTGGTAGATCTCGGTGTTGTCGAAGACGCCGCGGAACTTCTCCGCGCCGACGCCCAGCGCATAGATGTTGACCATCGCGCCGGTGTGGGCATAGGTGGTGTGGTCCATGCCGGACTTGTGGTTGATGGTGTGGCAGATGGCCATGCTGAAGGGGATGTAGGTGCCGTAGAGCTCATAATCCTGCTGGCTCATCTCCTTCTGGGAGGCAGCGCCGACTTCCAGCGTCCGCTCGTAAGCCTTGCGCAGATTCTCCACCTCGTAGTCGGTCAGCAGCAGCTTGCCTGCACTGGCAGCATCGGGGTCGGTGGGCAGGGTCAGCCCGAAGTTTGCCTTCACGTCGGCCATGGCGGCCTCGAAGTGAGTCTTGTTGGCGATGTAGCCCTCGACATAGGTGGAGTCGAACTTGGCGTAGGACATCTTCTGGTGGGTGAGGTTGGTCAGGAAGGTGTCGTAGTTGGTGGTCTTGTAGCCGATGGCCATGCCGCCCGTCTCGTGGTCGGCGGTGACGAGGATGAGGGTATCGTTGGGGTGGGCGTTGTAGAAGTCCACAGCGGCCTGCACGGCGTTGCTCATCTCCAGCACATCGTGGATGGAAGCGGCGGCATCGTTGGCGTGGCAGGCCCAGTCGATCTTGCCGGACTCGGTCATCAGGAAGAAGCCCTTCTTGTTGTCCAGCAGCTCGATGCCCTTCCTGACGTAGTCGGTCAGCTGCCACTCGCCTGCGGCGGCGTCCATGGCGTAGTTCATGGACTTGCCGTCGGCCAGAGCCTCGGCGATGATGAGGGTCTTGCCTGCACCGGCCTTGAGGGCGGCGGCGTCTGCCTGACGGGTGACGACATTGTAGCCGTTCTGGGCGGCGATCTCGTGGTTGTTGGGGCCGGTGCCGTCGCCGTTCACCTTCTGGAACTCGCCGCCGGCGAAATACTCGAAGCCGGAGGCGGCCAGCTCCTTGCCGATGGCGTAGTAGTTCTTGCGGGTCTTCTGATGTGCATAGAAGGCAGCGGGGGTGGCGTGGTCGATGTTGACGGAGGAGACGACGCCCACCTTGTAGTTCTTCTGGGCGTGGAGCTTCTCGGCGATGGTCTCATAGGGCACATCGCGGGTCCAGGGACACATATTGATGACGCCGCTCTCGGTCTTGTGGCCGGTGGCGATGGAAGTGGCAGTGGAAGCGGAATCGGGGCAGAAAGAAGTGCTGTCGTAGGTGGTCACGCTGCCCACCTCGGGGAACTGAGTGAAGCTCAGCTCGCCCTCGACGACAGCGCCGTTATTCTCTACCGTACCCTTATAGAATCGGGCGGACTGGATCTGGGCCGTACCCATGCCGTCGCCGATGAAGAGGAAAACATACTTGGGTCTGCCGCCGAACACGCCCAGCAGTCCGTTCTCTTCCTCTGCCGCTTTGGCGGCATTGGGGGCAGCGGCGTTGGCAGCGGCAGGCGCCGCGGCCAGCATACCGGCGGCGGATGCAAAGGCACCGGCCTTCAAAAAGCTGCGGCGGGACATTTTATTCTCTTTCATGCGAAAGTCCTCTCTTTCCATGAGCCTCATGGCTCCTTCTCTCTTTTTCGATTTACCGGGAACGGCCTTATTCTACCGCCGCAGCCGCCCGTCCCGAAACCATGCGGACGCAAAATCGGCGTAAAACCCCGGCGGCGGCTTTGGGCCGTCTGTAAAAAACGAAGACTTCTGCTGCGCAAAAAGCGCCCCTCCGGTAAAACGGAGGGACGCTTTTGTATGTTACAGGTCAATTATGCGTTGAACTTTTCCTCGTTCAGCAGGCCCTCGCTCTTGGCCACGCGGATTATGTATTGTCTGCGCCCAGCTCTGCGGCTTCCAGCACCTTGATGCCTTCGGCCTCGAACGCGGCGCGCAGAGTCTCGGCAAAGCCGGGGCGCGGCACCTTGTTCTTGACGCAGAGGGTGATGATGCCATGCAGGCTGGTGCATTCCAGACCGATGGAAGCGCCGTCCGCCGGCACCCAGGTCTGGAAGTCCTCGATGTACCGGGTCAGCTCCGGGCTGGACGGGGCGAAGGGGTCGCCCAGATAGCTCACCCAGAAGTCCGCCGGGAAGCCGCTGATGTACTCGCCCATCTGGAAGATGCGCTTTTTGATGCTGAGGCTGGCTTTCTGCTGGTAGACCCGGTAGACCCAGCCCATCTGCTCCGCGATACGGAACAGTTTTCGCTCAGCGGAAAGGTTCTCTTTCAGGTCAGCGTCCACGCCCACGGCCACCTCGGCCAGCGGGGCATCTGCCGTCAGCGGCAGCTTGCGCTGGAAGGATGCCACGCAGTTGTAGAGGGCGTTCGGCGCACCCAGCGCGTCGCGGGCGTCTGTCGAGTAGCTGTAGAGCACCTCGTCCTTGTCCAGATACGCCCGCACCGCCTTACAGAGCAGGGCCGTAAGGGTGCTGAAGGGCTTGACGCCGCAGCGGAGGGCGGCGTCCACAAGCCCCGCCTTTTCCAGCCGGACGCGGCAGCAGGTGGGCGTCTCTTCAAAGGTCTGCACCACGGGGCGCTGCATATCGTTGGCCACCTGACTCTCGGGGTACTTTGCAAGGATGTCCTCGATGTCGTAGGCAGGGTCCGTCTCAAGGGTCCGGCCCTCGAACGCCGTGCCGTACCGCAGGTTGCAGTAGAACTGCAGCACCATGGTCATGAAGGGTGCTATGCCCCGGCCATCGGCCAGGAAGTGGAACCAGTCGAAGCAGACGACCTTCCCCTCATAGCTCAGGGCAACCGTAAAGCCGTTCTCGTCCGGAAATTCGGGCTTTGCGCTGCCCTGCCGCATCGGGCAGGGGGCGTCCGACGGCTCGAGGTGGAGCAGCTTTTTCTCCCACACCGGCTTCTGGAAATAGTAGGGTGCCTTTGCCCGGGCCGCATCCAGAGCCTGCTGCAAAAGCGCACCGTCCACGGCATCCTTCAGCGTGACCTGATAGCGGCAGTTGACCATGTTTTCGCGGTAATAGTAGACGATGCCCTGAAAAACAGAGCGCTGTTCGGCATCCATTCCTTATTCCCCCGCGTGTGCGGCCAGATAGTCGGCCAAATCGCTGATGGTGACGAAGTTGCGCAGCTCCTTTTCGGGGATGCGCAGGCCGAACGTCTCCTCCAGGTCGGCGACGACGGTCAGGATCTCCATGGACGACAGGTCCAGATCGTCCATCAGGACGCTGTTCTCGTTGACATCCTCGGGGGAAATCTCTGCAACATCTTCCAGAATTGCAAGGATCTGGGACACGATCTCGGTTCTTTCCATAGTTTGAATCTTCCTTTCGTAATTCCATTCAAGGCGGCCGCGGCTCTTTTCCAGTATTCCGCAGCCTGCCCGGTTTATTCTTACTTGCGCAGCAGCTTGCCGGTGCCGGTGCGGGGCAGAGGCTCGGTGCTGAACTCCACGGCGCTCATCCGCTTGTAGAGCGGCAGAGTGCGGTTGGTCTCGGTGATGAAGTCGCGGACGGTCTGCTGGTCGGCCTCGCCGCAGTAGATGACGGCACAGATCTTCTTGCCCTTCTCCCTGACGATGCATTCCCTGACGGCCTCGCACTTGGACAGCAGATTTTCCAGCTCTTCGGGGCTGACGTTCTCACCGCTGTCGAGGATGATGATATTCTTCCTGCGTCCGGTGATGTAATAGAAGCCGTCCTCGTCCACACGGGCCAGGTCTCCGGTGTGGAACCAGCCGTCGGCGTCGAGGACTTCTGCGGTGGCCTCGGGGTCCTTGTAATAGCCCAGCATGACGCAGCCGCCGCGGATGCAGATCTCGCCCGTCTCGTCCAGCTTGTACTCGGCGTGGTCGTCGGGCCTGCCCACGGCGCGGATGTGCTTTTCGTCCTGCTCGTAGTTGATGATGCCGTCGCCGCAGGTCTCGGTCATGCCGTACACCTGAGTGATCATCATGCCCTGCTGTGCCAGCTCGGCCAGCATGGCACCGTCAAACATGGCAGAGGAGCCGCAGGGGTTCCAGATGCCGTTCAGGCGGGCGCGGCGGCCCCGCTTGACGTCTTTGTAGATGGCCTCCATCAGCATGGGAGCCACAGCGATGGCATCGCTGTGCATCAGGCCGAGGTCGCGGTAGAAGTCGCGGATGTCGGCAGAGAGGTTCAGCGCCCAGCCCTTGCAGGCCCAGATGAAGAGGCAGATGAACGTACCCAGATGGAACAGGGGCAGGATGGCGAAGTTGCTCAGGACGTCGTTTTTGTCCTCGGGCATATGCTCATGCTTATAGTCCAGCATGGCGTCGCCGAATTTGACCTGGCACTCCACAGTGGTAAAAAAGTTGCGCTCCGAGAGCATGACGGCCTTGCTGCGGCCGGTGGTGCCGGAAGTGAACATCAGCACCATCAGATCATCATGGCCCACGCAGTCAACAAGCTCTGCAGGCGCGCTGTCCTTGAAGGCGTCCATCGGGCGGAGTTTATCGCCGTAGGCGGCCTCGATGTCGGGGCGGCAGCCATAGTCGATGCCGTCGTTGACGATGAGGGAAGGCTCGACAAGGCCCAGCTCATATTCCAGCTCGGGCCAGGTCTTTTTCTGGTTGATGGTCACGACGACGGCCCCGGCGAGGATCGCGCCGAAGCTGTTGACCCCGTACTCATAGCAGTTGCGGCTCATGATGCCGACACGCTTGCCCTTGATGTCGGGGATATTCTCCTTAAAGTAAGTAACAGCCCTGCGGATGTCCTGCACATACTGGGCGTAGGTCTTTTCCACCACAGTCTTGCCATCGGCGGCCGCATAGCGGAACGCCACCCGGTCGGGGTACTGCTTCGCCATGACGTCCGTGATGAGCTCATATACAGTATTTATCATTTTTGTCGCTCCTTGCTGTTTTTCTTTATTACAGCGAAACGCCGGCAGCTGACATTTTCTGCCTCAGAGTAATAATACCTGTTTCGGCTGAGAAATGCAACCACGCGGCGTATCCTTTTCACTGTTTCTTCTTACTTGTTACTTCCGCAGCAGCTTCCCCAGAGCGTTGCGGGGCAGGGGCTCAGCGGTGAACTCCACGGCACTGATGCGCTTATACATCGGCAGGCTGCGGTTCACCTCGGTGACGAAGGCTCTGACCTCTTCCTGCTTATCCTCAGGGCAGTAGATGACGGCACAAATTTTCTGGCCCTTCTCCTTCACGATGCACTCGGTGATGGCCGGGCAGAGGGCCAGCTTCTTTTCCAGCTCTTCGGGGCTGACGTTCTCGCCGCTGGCAAGGATGATGAGGTTCTTCTTGCGGCCGGTGATGTAATAGAAGCCTTCCTCATCCATCCGGGCAAGGTCGCCGGTGTGGAACCAGCCGTCGGCGTCGATGACCTCTGCCGTGGCCTCGGGGTCCTTGTAGTAGCCCAGCATCACGCAGTCGCCCTTGATGCAGATCTCGCCGGTCTCGTCCAGCTTATACTGAACGTGGTCGTCGGGCTTGCCCACGGCACTCATGTGCTTTTCGACCTGCGTAAAGTTCAGGATGCCGTCGCCGAAGGTCTCGGTCATACCGTAGCACTGGTTGATGACGAAGCCGTTCTGGGCCAGCTCCAGCAGCATCTTGGGGTCGAGGGCAGCGGAAGAGCAGCACAGGTCCCACAGGCCGTTCAGGCGGCCGACGCGGCCGCGCTTCATGTCGTTGTAGACGGTCTCCACCAGCATGGGGGCCGAGGCCATGACATCGCTGTGCATCAGGCCCAGGTCGCGGTAGAAGTCGCGGATGTCGCCGCAGAGGTTCAGGGCCCAGCCGGCAGGCGGGTAGGACATGACGCAGACGAAGCAGGCCATGTGGAAGAGGGGCAGCAGGGTCATATGGCTCAGCGGCAGCTTCTGGCCTGCCGGGAGGCGGTCGGTGATCCAGTTCTCTGCCACCTCCGAATAGGTGTGCAGGCTGGCGCACATATTCCGCTCCGAGAGCATGACGCCCTTGCTGCGGCCGGTGGTGCCGGAGGTGAACATCAGCATCATCAAATCATCGTGGCCCACGCAGTTGGTCAGCTCGCCGGGGGCAGTATCCTTATAGCAGTCCATGGGGCGGAGCTTCGGGCCGTAGGCGGCTTCCAGCTCGGCGCGGCAGCCGTAGTCGATGCCGTCGTTCAGGATGAGGACGGGCTCCACGAGGCCCAGCTCATATTCCAGCTCGTCCCAGTTCTTTTTCTGGTTCAGGGTCACGAGGACGCCGCCGGCGAGGATGATGCCGTAGGACGCCACGCAGAATTCATAGCAGTTCCGGCTCAGCAGAACGATGCGCCGGCCCTTGATGTCCGGCACTTCGGCCTTGAGATAAGCCACCATCCGGCGGATGTCCTGCGCATACTCGCGATACTTCTTCTCCACGACAGTCTTGCCGTCCTCGGCCACATAGCGGATGGCCACATGATCGGGGAACTCCTGCTCCATGCAGCGGGTCACCATATCGTATACGCCTGCGGGTACTTTGATGTATTCAGCCATCGGTCTTTCTCCTTTTTTGTCAAATTTTCAACTCAGCACTTTTTTCATTCACCTTCCAGAGCCATTCCGAATCTCTGGCATTTCGAGGAAAACTCTGGCACGGCTTCTCATGGCAACAGTATACCGCAAGCAGAGCACAAACGCAAGATTTAATTGCACAAATATGCAATTTAAACTTGCATTCGATTTGTGCAGGCAGATGTAATTCTTTCCTTTTGTTGCGATATGCAAAAAGCTGTGATACACTTTTTTTCGTCAGGACGAAACTTCGCCCGGAGGTCGAGTCCTTATCAAATTGACAGCAAGCCCAAAAAGCATTATACTGTTTATATCATTTAGCAAAAAAGCTCCCCGCCGAGCTTCATATTTTTATTTATCGCGCCTAAAATACGGCCTTCCGGGGCCTCCGGGACGAATGGCGCACAAGGAGGACCCTTTTCATGGAAGGCACCAAGCCCCGCACTGTAAGCAGCCTTGGCATGTTCGACCTGCTGAAAGGCATCGGAATGCTGGCCATCGTCTTTGCCCACACGGCAGAGCTTTACCCCCTCGGCACCAACGACGTCATCCCTTTCGCGTTCGCGCTGTTCGCTTACCGCGAAGCGCTGATGGCCGCCTTTTTTATTGCCAGCGGCTACGGCTTCCGCAAGCGCTCCATCCACAAATGCATCGAGCAGCAGCTCAAGACCCTGCTCAAGCCTTACCTTTATACTGCACTGGCCACCACGGTGCTCCACGCTTTCGTTCACCGCGCAGCTTTCGGCTCGTGGGATGCCGCCCTCTCAGAATCGGCCAAGGTCTTAGGCGGCTTCCTGTTAGGCCTGCCCCACACGGCCACTTACTTCGGGCAGCAGTTTTTCTCCTGCGGACCCATGTGGTACTTAGTGGCCCTGATGCTGGCGTGGGTGCTTCTGGACGTGCTGCTCGAGATCTTCCCCGAGCGGTACATAACCCCCGCAGTCGTCGGCGTCACCCTGCTTGGCTGGGGCGTCACGCTGGTGTGGGAGGCTCCTTTCTGCATCGCACAGGGCATGGTGTCGCTGCCCTACCTTTACATCGGCTATCTGGCCAAGAAGCGCCGCCTTTTCGAAACTCCCCTTTCCGGCAGAGCCAAAGCCGGACTCATCGCGTCCGCGCTGGGCGTCGTCGCGGGCGTTTTGCTGACCCGGAGCACCGACTGCGTTTCGCTGGGTGAGTGGACGATGGGGCCGCTGAGCATCCTGCTGGATGGCGCAGCGGGCTACGGCATCATCCGGCTCTTTTTGGAATGGCAGCGCCGGGTGGACGGCCCCATCTCCCATGCCATCGAGTGGGTGGGCCGGCGCTCGCTCTTCATCTTCTGCATCCACACGGTGGAGCTGACGGCCATCCCGTGGTATCTGATGGCTGCAAAGTATGCTGACCATCCGGTGCAGGGGATGCTGCTGCAGTTCGTGTTCTCGCTTGTCTCCATCTTCGCCGTCACCGAGCTTCTGATGCGCCGCAAAGAGCTTGGCCGGAGGCTTCGGGGCGGCAAGCCTGCGGACAAGCCCCGGCAGCGGAGCAAGACCCGCCGCTATGCGGCAAAACACTGAAATTCCTGCGCTTTGGTATCCAGCCATTTTGAGGGCAGACTATAGTTACTTTTGATGCATGGGCTTGCAGCGCGGGTTGTACGCCTTGCGATAAATCGGAGGAGGACCCGGTAATGATGAACGAAACTCCTGAGACGGCTCTGCGCAGCCGCATTGCAGACCTTGAACAACAGCTCAAACTTGCAGACGAAGGCACTTCGCGGCTGGCCCAGCGCTGCCTCGAGCTGGAAAAACAGCTGCAGACCTTCTATGCTGCCCACCCCCAGAAAGAGAGGCAGACCGACTCGCCTGCTCTGGTGCAGCCGCTGCTTTACTATGACGCCGGGTTTGGCTTTTCCCAGAAAGACACCGTCAAAGCCCCGGACTACGAATACGACGAGCTGAACGGCATGGTGACAGCGACCTTCGAGCTGCCGGAGACCGCATTCAATCTCCGTCTCGACCCCGGCGAACTGCCCTGCTGCATCACCGATTTCGTCTTCTCGGATGACCGCATCCTCTGCCGCCCGGTGAGCGGTGTGCCGCTCCACGGCGACGGCATCCTGTTCCTCAACGACGACCCGAATTTCATGCTGGAGGGTCTGAACCGTTTCCCCGCCGGGATGGAGCTGGGCGTGAGCTACTGCTACTTCCCGCTGGAGCCGCTGGCGGACGACCCATTGTTCGCCGCCGTTCTCGAGGGCGTACAGTATTTCCAGAAGAACCCGCGTCTGCGAGCAGATGCACCTCGACCAGCTGGAAAAGACTGCGGCTGACCAGAAGCAGACCATCGAGGCCCTGCAGAAGAATCTCTCCGAGCTGCATCAGGCCAACGCCGAGCTGAGCGCCCGGAGCAAAGCCTACGAGAGCTCGCTGGAAAACATCCTCTCTTCCAGCAGCTGGAAACTCACGCTGCCCCTGCGCCGCCTGCTGGGGCTGTTCCATCGCAGCCATTGAGCCTGCCTGCGGAGAGGAGGATACGATGTACAGCAGTTATACCACTCTGCAGCGGGTTCAGCTCGCCAAACAGGAATATCTCGACACCCAGGAAGTTTTTCTCGGCGTCTATGCGCCAGGACGGAACGCCTCCCTGAAAGCTTCCCTGCAGGACCAGCTCCACCGCAAATTTTTATTGACGGACAGCCTCCGCCCCGAAGCCCTCGGCAGCGCCGTCGGTGTGCTTCTGGTCAGGGAAGACCTTTTCCTGATGCCCACGGCCCTTTCCTGCTTTGCGGACGCACTGCGCAGCGGCGCAGACTACGTCACCAGCGACGCCGTCTTCGGCTACTCGGGCGTCACCACCCTCTACCACAGTCAGGGCTTTGCAGCCTGCCCGGGCTGCGCCCTCGTCTCCCGGGAGCTGCTGCGCCGCTGTCAGGCGGAAGCCCGCGACCCGGAAAATCCCGTCGAACTGCTGACGCTGGCGGCGAAGCTCCGCCGCAGCCACGTCTGCCTCCCGCTGGCGCTGGCCCACTATGAGCGGGACATCTGCGCCGAAGACGTCTGGTCTGTAAAGGGGAAGCGCGTCTTTATCATGAGCCACCTGCTGGACATGACCGGTGCGCCCATCGTGCTGGTGAGCGCCGTGCCGGTGCTGCGCAGCATGGGCTACGAAGTGGTCGTCCTCGGCCCTGAGGACGGCGGCTCCATGCCGCTTTTCCTCGAGGCGGGAGCTACCGTCATCACCCGCAAGGGCTGTGTCCAGTCGCCCCTGCTCTGGGGGCTGGCCCTCTGCGCCGACCTCGTTCTGGCCAACACCGTCGTGGAGGCCCGGGCCGTCCGCGCCCTGAGCGGTGCGCGGGTACCGGTGCTCTGGTGGCTCCACGATGCCTTTGCAGGCTACCCCCACATCGCCCACCAGATCCCCAGAGAGCTGGGCGAAAACATCCGGCTCTACTCCGTCGGCAGCCACGCCGCCAACGCCATGCACTCGGTGCGGCCGGAGTTCAACATCCGGCCCCTCATCTACGGCCTGCCGGACTACGCCGCCGAGAAGTTCTCCCACTACGATCTGAGCTATGCGGGCGGGCGGCCTCTGTTCGCCACCGTGGGTTCCTTCGAGAACCGGAAAGGCCAGGACATCTTCTGCAAGGCCATCCGGCTGCTGCCGCCTGAGACTATGAAGAAGGCATCCTTCCTCTTCGTGGGCAAGGCCGCAGAGGCTGAGATGATGGACGCCGTGCGGAGCCTGACCGCTGACTGCCCCGACAACGTCTTTTATGTCAAGCGGCTCACCCGCGACGAGATCAAGAGCCTGATGGCCCAGTGTACCTGCCTCGTCTGCGCCTCCCGCGACGACCCCATGCCTACTTTCGTCACCGAGGGCCTCATCTTCGGCAAGCCCGCCATCGTGTCGGAGCACACCGGCACCGCCGGGCTCATCACCGAGGGCGTGGACGGTTTCGTCTACGAGGACGACGACCCCGAAAAGCTGGCTGAGCGGCTGGCCTGGGCCATCGAGCACCCGGAAAAGCTTGCCGCCATGCGTCCCGCCTGCCGTGAGCTTTACGAGAGTCATTACTCCAAGCAGGCGTTTTCCGACAGTTTACAGCAGGCTGTAAAGGAGCTCACCGGCGAATAAGCTCCCCGTTCTTTATCACTCTGCCGAAACTGAGGCAAAAAATTTGGCGGTTGTTCACAAACACCCCTCCGGACTGTGATATACTCTCCTAAGAGTCTATCCCAGTCCGTTTTTTGTTAAAATTTGAAAGGAGTCCCCGCATGAGTTCGTCCGCCTCCCCGCCCCTTCGCGCCGAAAGACCCTGCTCTCGCTGGGCGTTCTGGCCCTGCTGACCGGCATCGTGGTGTTCATCTTCCGGGAGCACTGGGCCGAGATCTCCGAGGCGCTGAGCCGGCTCACCCTCGGGCAGGGGCTTCTGGCACTGGCCGTGGGCCTGAGCTACCCGCTTCTCGAGGGCGTATCCAGCTGGCTCATCGTCCGCAGCCGCCTGTCCCATTTCCCGCTGCGGCAGGGCATCGACAACGCATGGATGGGGACCTTCGGCAATGTGGTGGGCCTCGGCGCAGGGTCGATGCCGTTTCAGACGTGGTATCTCCACCGGCGCGGGCTGGACGTCGGCCCCGGCGTGGGGCTGATGACCCTGCAATACGTCTTCCACAAGACAGCCGTCCTGCTTTACGCCACCGTGCTGCTTCTGGCGGGCCGCCCCTGGATGGCGGCCCACTCCGACGGCGTGCTGCGGTATCTGCCCGGGGCCTACGCTGTCGTGGCGGGCGTCATCGTGGGGCTCATCGCCCTCTGCGCCCTGCCGGTGGTGCAGCGTCTGGCCCGCTGGCTGCTGCATTTTCTGCCCGACACGGGCCGCTGGGCCGAGCGCCGGGAAAGCTGGCTCAAGCAGCTGGACGCCCTGAGCGCCGAGAGCCGCCATCTGCTGGCGGACAAGCCCCGCTGTGCCGCCATTCTGGGCGTGCATCTCGTAAAGCTGTTCCTGCTCTTCTGCCTGCCCTGGATGGGGCTGCGGTTCATGGGGCTGGATACCGGACTGGCCTTCTGGCAGGTGCAGCTCCTGACGTCGCTGACCTTCTTTGTCTCCAACGCCCTGCCCAACGTGGCGGGCATGGGCTCGGTGGAGACGGCCTTCCTGCTGGTGTACAGCAGCTTCCTCCCCGATGCTTCGTCCATGAGCCTGCTGATGTTCTACCGGCTTGCCAGCTATTACGCCGTCTTTGCGGCAAGTGCCGTCGGCTTTGCGCTGGCGCAGAGAAGATTATCTCGTGAATAACAAAAACCAGTGCATCTTTGATGCACTGGTTTTTGCTTTTACAATATCAGCCCTTCATGGGGACAAAGCCCACGAGGTCCTTCACCACCTCGCCGCCGATGATGAGGCCCACGACCGACGGGACAAAGGCGTTCGAGCCGGGAACAGAGCGGCGGATGGTACACTTGCGCTGGGTACCCGGAGGGCAGATGCAGTGGTGTTTGCAGCTGATGGAGTCATCCTCGATGGGAGTCATGACAGGCTCCCTGGAGTAAACGACTTTCAGGTGCTTGATGCGGCGCTTGCGGCACTCGGTGCGCATGACCTTGGCCAGCGGGCAGACGGAAGTCTTATAAATATCCGTGACCTCGAAGCGGGTAGGGTCCATCTTGTTGCCTGCACCCATGGAGCAGATGATGGGGACACCAGCCTCCTTGCACTTCATGACCAGCGCAATTTTACCGGTGACCGTGTCGATGGCGTCCACCACGTAGTCGAACTGGCTGAAATCGAAGCTGTCCTGCGTCTCGGGGCCAAAGAAGGTCTTGTAGGTGGTGACCTTGATGTTGGGGTCGATGTCGTGGACGCGCTCTTCGGCCACATCCACCTTGAACCTGCCCACCGTCTTGCGGGTGGCGATGATCTGGCGGTTCAGGTTGGTGAGGCAGACTTTGTCGTCGTCGATCAGGTCGAGAGCCCCCAGCCGCTGCGGGCCAGCGCCTCGACGGTATAGCCGCCCACGCCGCCCACGCCGAACACGGCTACGCGGGAATCGTGCAGTTTGGTCATTGCTTCCGCACCCAGCAGCAGCTGGGTGCGGGAATACTGGTCTTGCATATCATTTCTCCTTTAGGTTCTGCTTTTTACAGTCACGGGCTTGCCCTCTCAGTCACCTTCGGTGACAGCTCTCCCAAAGGGAGAGCCAGAATGCAGCGGTCAGGCAATAGGCTCCGGCACGAAGCGCCTGAGAGGGTCAGGCCGCTCCCCCTTATCCCTTCGCCACCTGTGTAATAGTGCCGCCTCCGAGGACGACATCGCCCTGATACAGCACGACGGCCTGCCCCGGGGTGGGGGCGCGCTGAGGCTGGTCAAATTCCAGACGGAAGCTGTCCGGCCCCGCCGGGTAGACGGTGGCAGGCTGTTCGGTCTGATGATAACGGGTGCGGGCCGTCACCCGCAGGGGGCCTTTCAGCTCCGGGATGGCGATCCAGTTCACTTCGTTCGCATAGACGATGGTATCGAACAGCTCCGACTCCGGGCCGACCGTGACGGTGTTGGCCTGCATATCCTTGGCGCAGACATAGACCGGTGCGCCCATGGCGAGGCCCAGGCCCTTCCGCTGGCCGATGGTGTACCGCACAGCGCCGCTGTGGGTGCCTACCTTTTTGCCGCCGACGTCGAGGAAATCGCCCGCCGGGTAGTGCTTGCCGGTGAAATCCTCCATAAAGCGGGCGTAGTCGCCGTCCGGCACGAAGCAGATGTCCTGACTGTCGTGCTTGCGGGCGTTCACGAAGTGCTGCTGCTCGGCGATGGCGCGCACTTCGCTCTTGTGCAGACCACCCAGCGGCAGGCGGACATGAGCCAGCTGCTCCTGCGTGAGGTTGTAGAGCACATAGCTCTGGTCTTTGCTCTCGTCCAGACCCTTTTTGAGCAGCCAGCGGCCCGTGGCCTCGTCCTGCTCCACCCGGGCATAATGGCCTGTGACCACATGATCCAGCCCGTGTGCTTCCGCCCAGCGAAGCAGGTGATCGAACTTCATATATTTGTTGCAGTCGATGCAGGGATTGGGCGTACCGCCGGCCTCGTAGACCCGGATGAATTTGTCGATGATCTTTTCCTGAAAGTCTGCCGTAAAATCCAGCACCTCGTAGGGAATATCCATCGCATAGGCCACCTCGGCGGCGTCCTCAATGTCCCGCTCCGAGCAGCAGGTGTGCAGACCCTCGGTGTTCACGGCCTCGTTGCGGGTGAGGCGCATGGTGACGCCGGTGCAGTCAAAACCGTCCCTCTGCATGAGCCATGCCGCCACCGAGCTGTCCACACCGCCGCTCATGGCGATGAGCGCCCCGGGGCGGCGGGAAGTGTTCTGTGTTTCTGTCATTCTGTTCCTCTTCTGTTATAACACACTAAAACAGTAGTATAATACTACCGCAGCTTCTTTCTCTTGTCAAGACGCAGAAAATTTGGCCGCAAAGGCCAGAAGTTCCGCTTTTTCGTTGGGCAGCCGCCCGGTGATGACCTCTTCCAGCAGCGCTTCCAGCGCGCGGCGCAGGCCCGGCCCGGGCGCGACGCCCGCCGCCATCAGATCGCGGCCATTCACGGCCAGCTGGGAGACGCGGCAGCAGGCGTTTTGGGCGGTCAGCGTCTCGGCCTCTTTTTGCAGGGCGGTAAATTCATCTTTTCTTTCCGGTCGAAGAGCGCTCCAAAGGGCAGTCAGCTGCTGCACGGTGTGAAGGCCGTATTTGCCCAACAGGCGCTTAGCCTGTAAGGTCGAGGGCAGAGTGCGGGGGGCTTTCTCCTTCACAAGTGTTGATACTCCATCTATCACAGCATTGGAGCATTTCAAGCGTTTCAGCGCCTTTCGTGTTCCATCCTCCCCCAGCGGCAGAAGCAGCGCCGCCCAACGGGTGGTCACTTCCTCTGCTCCTGCCGGAAGGGCGTCTATGATCTCGCGGGCTTCCGGCAGGTAGTCGGGCGGCAGTTCCGGCAGGACAAAGGCCAGCACTTCCGGCTCCAGATACGCCCCCGGCTTCGGGGCAGACAGAAGCTTGTCCAGCTCTTCTTCGATGCGCTCCACCGACACGCAGTCGAGGTGGGCAGCCAGCTGCTTCGCCGCCGCTTCGGTGGCCTCGTCGATAGCAAAACCGAACCGGGCCGCAAAGCGGTAGAGACGCAGGATGCGCAGAGCGTCTTCTTCAAAGCGGCGCAGCGGCTCACCGACCGCCCGCACCACGCCCCGGGCCAGATCTTCCTGCCCGCCAAAGGGGTCGCACAAGCCCTCTTCGGCGCTGTAGGCCATGGCGTTGATGGTGAAGTCCCGCCGGGCCAGGTCCTCCCGGACGTCGGGTACAAAGGCCACGCTGTCGGGGTGGCGGCCATCGGAATAACTGCCCTCGGTGCGGAAGGTGGTGATCTCGTAGAGCCTGCCGTCCCGCTTCACGGTCACGGTGCCATGCTGCAATCCGGTGGGGATGCACTGCTTTTCTCCGAACAGCTCCATCACCTGCTCCGGGCGGGCGGCGGTGCAGAGGTCCCAGTCGTGGGGCGCAAGGCCCAGCAGACTGTCCCGGACACAGCCGCCCACGGCGTAGGCCGCAAAACCTGCCCGGTGCAGCGCGTCCAGCAGGGCGGAGGCACCGGGTTCCAGGACGATGTTCATTCTTCGGCCTCCTCATATTGCAGGGTGATGCTCTTGCCGTCATAGCCGCACTCTGCCGCCGGGAAGAGGCTCTGCGCCTGAGCCAGCTCTTCTTCCGGGTCGGTGATCATGGGCGAATAGTGGACGAGCCAGAGCCGCTTTGCGCCCGCTTTGGCGGCGAGGGCCGCGCTCTGTCCGAAGGTGCTATGGCCGTACTGTTTGGCCTGCGCGGCTTGCTCCGGCAGAGCATAGGTGGAATCGCAGAGCAGAAGGTCCGCACCCGCTGCGGCCTTTTCCAATGCCGGACAGGGGGCGGTGTCGCCCGAGAAGACAAAGCTCAGCCCCTGCCGGGCCGGGCCGAGGACGGCTTCCGGCCGGATGACACGGCCACCGTCCAGCGTGATGCTCTCGCCGTGCTGGAGCGTCTTCCACTGCTTTACCGGCACGCCCAATGCCCGCGCCTGTTCGGGTGAGAACCGCCCGGCCCGGGGCAGATCGAGCCGGTAACCCTGACTGACGACACGGTGGCGGGTCGGCACCGGCGTGAGCTTCGCGCTCTGGGGCCAGCCGCCGAATTTTTCGCAGAGCGCCGCCGGGGCGTCCAGCACCTCAGCATAAACCGGATACGGCAGAGGCCCCGTCAGCACCCGCAGTGCCGCCCAGACTTCGCCGAGCCCCTTCGGCCCGTACAGCGCCAGCGGGCGGGTGCGGCCCTGACAGCCCAGCGTCTGCAGCATCCCCGGCAGGCCGAAGATGTGGTCGCCGTGGTAATGGGTCAGGCAGACGGCGTCCATCTTCATCAGGTTGACTCCGGCCCGGCGGGCGGCAGTCTGGGTCCCTTCGCCGCAGTCGAACAGGAGGCTGTGTCCTCCGCATTCGGCCACCGCAGCCGTGAGGGCGCGGTCGGGCAGGGGCATGGTGGCCGCTGTACCCAGCAGTGTAATGGTCAGCATAAAGTTTCTCCGTATCACAAAAAATCTCGATGGCTATAGTGTACCACACTCTTCGGCCCGGCACAATCGCACAGCCGCACCCTGACAGGCATAAGATGGCCCAAACCACAAAAGGAGGGGTCTTGTATGCAGCGTCAGCGGCCCGGGCATCGCATTTTGTCGTTCCACCACCGGGGGCTGCTGCTTCTGGCGGCGGCAGTGGCGGTGATGCTCTTTTTTCTCTACGGCTGCATGGCAGGGGCGGCGTACAGCCCCCGGGGGCGGCTGGTGTTCATCCCTCTCGCACAGGTCTCAGGCAGTCGTACGACTCCGCTTTTTCCGCTTTTATCTGGAAGAATCGAAGCTGCCCACCGCATGGTACAATGTGCGGGCCGATATGAAAAACAAGCCCGCTCCCCTGCTGAACCCCGGCACCCTCAAGCCCATGACGGCCAGGGAGCTGGACGGCGTTTTCTGTGATGAGCTGGTACAGCAGGAGCTGGACGACACCACGGCCTGATGGAGGCCGCCAGCGTGGAGCAGACCAGCGTCTTTGAGGCGGCAGAGCACTGAGCCAGACAGTCATTCCGCAAACAGCAAGCCAGCCGCCCTGCAAGGTAACAGGGCGGCTGGCTGCTTCTATCGCAATTTTCAAAAATAGTGCCTATTAAACCGGCATATTTGCGATATGCAGTTTGCGGATGTTGCTTGTGCATTAAAAACGCAAACTGCTATATTATGCAATTCAGGAGAATGGAGGAGAGAATAGCGTTTTTATGCTTCCTGGGGACGGAAGTGCCGGAGAATCACTCGCCGCGGACGGCTGCGAAGCCAGCCTCGAGGTCGGCGATGATATCGTCGATGTGCTCGGTGCCGATGGACAGGCGGATGGTGTTCTGGTAGATCTGCTGCTCGGCCAGCTCCTCATCGGTCAGCTGGCTGTGAGTGGTGGAAGCCGGATGGATGATCAGACTCTTGACGTCGGCCACATTTGCCAGCAGGGAGAAGACCTTCAGGTCGTCGATGAACTTGAATGCTTCCTCACGGCCGCCCTTGATGTTGAAGGTGAAGATGGAAGCGCCGCCGTTGGGGAAGTACCTCTCATACAGGGCGTGGTCGGGGTGATCCGGCAGAGAGGGATGGTTGACCTTCTCGACCTGGGGATGGTTGGCCAGGAACTCGACGACCTTCTTGGTGTTCTCCACATGGCGCTCAATGCGCAGGCTCAGGGTCTCGGTACCCTGCAGCAGCAGGAAGGCGTTGAACGGAGAGATGGTAGCGCCGGTATCACGCAGCAGGATGGCGCGGATGTAGGTGACGAAAGCGGCGGGGCCGGCTGCGTCAGCGAAGGACACGCCGTGGTAGCTGGGGTTGGGAGCGGCGATGTTGCCGTACTTGCCGCTGGCCTTCCAGTCGAACTTGCCGCTGTCCACGATGATGCCGCCCAGCGTGGTGCCGTGGCCGCCGATGAACTTGGTAGCGGAGTGGACGACGATGTCAGCGCCATGCTCGATGGGACGGATCAGATACGGGGTGCCGAAGGTGTTATCAATGACCAGCGGCAGGCCATGCTTGTGAGCGATGGCTGCGATAGCATCAATATCAGGAATATCACTGTTGGGGTTGCCCAGAGTCTCGAGGTAGACCGCCTTGGTGTTGGGCTGGATCGCGTTCTCGACCTCTTCCAGATCGTGAGCGTCCACGAAGGTGGTGGTGACGCCGAACTGGGTCAAAGTGTGCTCCAGCAGGTTGTAGCTGCCGCCGTAGATGGTCTTCTGCGCCACGATGTGGTCGCCGGCCTGAGCCAGTGCCTCGATGGTGTAGGTGATGGCAGCTGCACCGGAAGCAGTAGCCAGAGCAGCCACGCCACCTTCCAGAGCGGCAATGCGCTTCTCGAACACATCCTGGGTGGAGTTGGTCAGACGGCCATAGATGTTGCCGGCGTCGGCCAGACCAAAGCGGTCAGCGGCGTGCTGGCTGTTGCGGAAGACATAGGAAGTGGTCTGGTAGATAGGCACAGCACGGGAATCGGTGGCGGGATCGGCCTGCTCCTGGCCAACGTGAAGCTGCAGGGTCTCAAATTTATAGTTAGACATAGTATTTTTCCTCTCTATCTGTACTCAAAGTATTATTTTTACTCATAAAAATGCCCGGCAGCGTGGGGAGTTTCACCTTTCGTCTGCCGGGCAAAGAAATCGTTCTCAGCTCAGAGCCTTTTGTCTGTCTCGGGCGTCACATTCGCTCGCACATTCGCGGCATAGAGGGCACCGTACAGCTATGGCTCAGAGTTTGTTTCTCGGCCCGGGCGCTGTACATTCGCCCACAGCGGAAGTTGGCGTGCAGAAGACTTTTCCAAATCAGCGTCATTTGAGTACCCTCCTTTCCGAAATTCCCACTTACCTACAAGGCGTGTGGTTTTGTTGTCTGCATTATATTCCCTCCTACCCATATTGTCAATAGGTTTAATTGAATTTCTTCCAAAAAAGGTTTTAAGAGTCATTCTTTTGAGAAAAATGCAAAAAGATTGCATTTTAGTCTTGCATTTCACGCAGAATCCGTGTATACTCTTCCCTGCACCTAAATTGCAATCAGGTTGCAGTTTAGGCAACTAAAGCACTTTTCGTTCCTCCGTTTATTTTGGGTGAAGACGTAAAATGGTGTGGCGGCTGCGCGCGCCGGCGCGGGGCGGGTTTTATTCTTTCGGTCAAATGGCTTTGCGCTCCGCGCGGGCCAGAGGCAGAGCTGGTTTTTTCTTTAAGCTGGTTCTCGCGCTGGTGGCGCGGGGCAGGTTTTTTCTTTGGTCAAATGGCTTTGCGCTCCGCGCGGGCCAGAGGCAGAGCTGGTTTTTTCTTAAGCTGGTTCTCGCGCTGGTGGCGCGGGGCAGGTTTTTTCTTTGGTCAAATGGCTTTGCGCTCCGCGCGGG
>ENA-OQKC01000317-OQKC01000317.1-human-gut-metagenome-genome-assembly--contig:-NODE-317-length-21233-cov-3.306643_pt1 | contig 21233 bp, 20 predicted proteins | sample MGYA00242774_ERZ504790 | MGnify/ENA primary metagenome ERZ504790 (study PRJEB26092, sample SAMD00036419) | human gut metagenome | host: Homo sapiens | study: EMG produced TPA metagenomics assembly of...
AGCGCCACGTCCCGGCCCGCCCCGGGCGGTGTCCAGCGCCCACGCGGCAGCGGTCGATCTCCCGGGTCATGCCGGTGGCGTAGCACTCTTTTTCCGGGTTAGAGGGGGCGGCACAAGGTCGATGTAGACCGTATAGCCGCACAACACCTCGGCCTGCTGCAAGGCGCTCTGCGCCTGCACGGTCAGAAACTGTCCGCCGCCGGGGCCAAGCCCCACGACGAACACGGTCTTTTTACTCTCACTCATTGCTCTGTCCTCCAATCGGGTGCAAAGGGGCGGACGGCCAGCGCCAGCGTCACGCCGCCGCCTGCCGTTTTGGGCAGAAGGAGCGTCCCGCCCGAGGCTTTTACCGCCGAGCGCTCACAGACATTGTCCACGCCGGTGACACTTGCCACAAAGGCCGACGGGGTGAACTGTCCCGGCACGGCCTGCAGCTCGTCGGCCGGATAGAACGTGATGGGCCAGCCGTGGGCTTTGCAGAACGCTGCAAGCCCCGGCTCATCTTTTTTCAGGTCGATGCTGGCGGCTGCGCAGACCGCCGCCGGACTGAGGCCGGACGCGGCACAGAACGCCGCAAAGGCTTCTTCCAGCTGGCGGGCCGTCGTGCCGCGGCGGCACCCCACCCCCAGCACCCCGATGCGGGGTACGAAGTGGAGCGCCTCACCCTGGGGCGTGAGGGTCAGGGCGAAGTCGGCGGCTTCGGGTGGGTCAGCCTTTTCCACGCCGGCGGGGATTTCCCCCGCCACCGGCCACGGCGACCAGTACCGGACCGTCTGCCCGGCCAGCAGGGCGCCGCTGACCCGCTTGATGCGCTCCGGCTCAAGGACAGCGCAGTTCTGGGCCTTGGCCCAGAGGTCCACGGCGAAGAGGCCGTTGACGTCAGTGGCCGTCGTGATGACCGGCACCGCGCCGCACGCTTTTGCCAGCGCCCGGGCCAGCGCGTTGGCACCGCCCAGATGGCCCGACAGGAGCGGCACGGCGAAGCTCCCGCCCTCGTCCACCACCACCACCGCCGGGTCGGCGGCCTTGCTCCTGCAGTGGGGCGCGATGGCCCGCACCGCGATGCCCACAGCTCCCACAAAAATCAGGGCCTCGTCCTGTGCAAAATGCTCCGCCGTCCAGCCTTTCAGAGTCACGTCTCCGCCGCAGCGGCTCACGCTGCCGGGCAGAGCTTCCGCCAGCCGATGGGCCAGCGCCTCGCCCTTTGCGGTGAAGGCCAGATATGCCCGGCTCACTGCCCGGCCTCCGTCCCCTGCCGGAACTCGGTGGTAAAGGCGGGGTCGTAAAGCTTGCTGCGCTCGTAGTTTTCGCCCAGAAAGTCGCCCACGACGATGAGGGCGGTCTTGGTGATGCCGTTTTTGCGGGTCTCCTCGGCCAGTGTGGAGACGGTGCAGCGCACCACCTTCTGCTCGGGCCAGGTGGCCCTTATAGACCACAGCGGCAGGGGTATCGAGGCGGTAGCCGCCGCTCTCGAGAAGGGCCTGCTGGACTTTGTCCACCAGCCCGATGGAGAGGAAGATGACCATGGTAGCCCCCATGAGCGGCCAGCTTTTCCAGCTGTTCGGCCTCAGGGACAGGAGTGCGGCCCTCCGATCCGGGTGATGATGACGGTCTGGCTAACGTTGGGCAGGGTGTACTCGGCACAGAGTGCCGCCGCCGCGCCGCAGAAGCTGGACACGCCCGGGGTGTCGTCATAAGGGATGCCGTCGGCGTCCAGTGCGTCCATCTGCTCCCGGATGGCCCCGTAGAGGCAGGGGTCGCCGGTGTGGAGGCGGACCGTGGTGCCTCCGGCCTTTTCGGTGGCACGGATGGTGTCCAGCACCTGTTCCAGCGTCATTTCCGCGCTGTTGTAGATGGCACAGCCGGGCTTCGCCAGCCCCAGCAGGGCCGGGTTGACGAGACTGCCCGCGTAGATGATGCAGTCGGCATCGGCCAGCAGGGCCGCGCCCCGCCGGGTGATGAGGTCGGGCGCACCCGGCCCGGCTCCTACAAAATGGACCCATATCTTACCCCTCCTTCACCAAAACTCGTTGCGAAATAGCCCGCCGACCGGGCCGGGTCATAATCGGCCAGGTCGGGCCAGACCTCCTCGTTCGGCAGGCCGCAGTTACAGACCATCGCGCTCCGGCTCAGAAGCCCGGCGTCGGCCAGCGCGGCCAGCGTCTCGGGCAGCTGACGGCCCGATTTCATCAGCACTTTCGCGCCCGGTGCGGCCAGCACCTCAGCGGCGCAGCGCCCCGGGGCGATGGTCAGCGGCTGTTCCATGCCGCCCGTCAGGGACTGGCCCAGCCGGGCCGCAGCGGCGCAGAAGCTCGTCACGCCGGGGAGCATCACGGTCTTGCAGCCCTCGGCCTCCAGGATCTCCTGTAAATAACCGAACGTGGCGTAGACGGACAGGTCGCCGAGGTTGAGCATGGCGACATCCTGCCCGGCGTCGAGATATTCTTTCACGGCCCGGGCCGCCTCGATGTGGGCGGCTTTCTGCACCGCCGGGTCAAGGCTCATGGCGAAGCGCAGCGGCAGGATGGTCTTGCCGCTCAGCTCCACCGCACCTTTTGCGATGTCCAGCGCCAGCATCCCGCCCTTCGGGGTCTGGGGCGCGGCGATGACCGGGCAGCTTTCGAGGCGGCGGACAGCCTGCAGGGTCATGAGCTCCGGGTCGCCCGGGCCGACGCTGACGCCGTAAAAAGTGCCTATCCGTTTTTCCATTCGTCCAGCAGCTCCTTTGCAGTTCTGGTCTGGCCCAGCGGGCCGTATTGATTCGAGAAGAGCACCGCGCCCACCCGGAACGCCCCGGCGGCGCGGCGGTCGAGGTGGAGCTGGATGGCGTCCAGCAGGCTGGACAGCACCGGCTCTCTCATCTCTGCTTTGTCTAAGATCTCCATGCAGGCGTCGGTGGTGGCCGCGTTCATCAGGGCCGCGCAGACGTCCCGGGACGCGCCGCAGAGGGCGGCGTGGGCGCAGAGCAGCTCGGTGCGGCAGTCGGCTGTGCGGGAGTGGGTGTTCATGACGCCGCCCGCCAGCTTGACCAGCTTGCCGATGTGGCCCACCAGCACCACCTGCTCGAATTTTGACGCCGCCGCCATATCCATCGTATCCCCGATGAAGTTCGAGGTCTTGACCACCGGGATATTCTTTAGGGCGGGCATCTTCTCGTGGAGATAGTCGAGGCCGTAGTTGCCCGGGGCAAGGATGAGCCGCCGGGGGCTGACCGCCCGAAGCGCCGCCTGCCCCATTTCCAGCTGGATGGTGTCGAGGATGGCCTGCTGGCTCATGGGCTCGACGATGCCGCTGGTACCGAGGACGCTGAGGCCCCCTTCCACACCCATGTCGGGGGTTGAAGGTGCGCTTCGCCGTCTCAGCCCCGCCTTCGATGGAGATGGTGACGTCAAAGCCGCCCGCGTACCCGGCAGATTCGGCCTCCGTTTTCCAGCGCTTCCTTTATCATGGCCCGGGGGACGTGATTGATGGCAGCTTCGCCCACGGGCTGGTCGAGACCGGGCTTTGTCACCCGGCCCACGCCCTCACCGCCGTGGATGCGCACCTCGCCGGACAGCTCGGGCCGGAGGGCGACACCGGCGATGACCGGCAGACCGGTGGTCACGTCCACATCGTCGCCGCCGTCCTTCCGGATGGCGCACTCGGCCCCCTCGCCGGACAGGCGGCAGAAGATGGGCTCTACCTCCACCACGATGCCCTTCGGGGTGCGGAGGGCCACCGTCTCGGGGGTGCGGCCGGTGAGCAGCAGCCGTGCCGCGCCCGCCGCGCCCAGCGCCGCACAGGTGCCGGTGGTATAGCCGCAGCGCAGGAGCTTCTGGCCGCTGCGGACGTAGTGCTCAAAGAGCGGGCGCTTTTCCTCCGGCGCTTTTTCTTCGCCGTAGAGGAATGCGTACTGCTCATCGGTCAGAGCATAAATTTTGCAGATGTTTTCCCGGGCAAAGGCCTTTTCCGGCGTCATGACGTCCGAGACGCCCGCCGCTGAGACGCAGACGACCTTGTCGGAAACCTTCTGCGCCAGCTCCAGCTCGTGGAGGCTGAGGATGACAGCCATCTTTTTGTCCCGGGCGAGGCTTTTCAGGATGGCCAGCAATTCGGCCTTGCCCTTGATGTCAAGGAAAGACGTAGGCTCGTCCAATAATATCAGCTCCGGCTGCTGGCAGATGGCCCGGGCCAGCAGGACGCGCTGGCGCTGGCCGTCGCTGATGCGGTTGAAGTCCCGGCCGCCAGCGCCTCGGCCCCCACGAGGGCCAGCGCGGCATGGACCTGGCGCTTATCTTCTGCCGAGAGGACACCCAGCCGCCCCGTGTAACGGGTGCGCCCGGCGGACACCATCTCGAAGCAGGTGGTCAGCTCGGTGCGGCGGGTGTGGGGCACCATCAAGGCCATTTTGCGGGCGCGCTCCGGACCGGAGCAGTCCGCGAGATCTTTGCCGTCCAGCAGCACAGCGCCCCCCTGAGGGGCCAGCTGCGCTGCCAGCGTCTTGAGCAGGGTGGATTTACCCGCGCCGTTGGGGCCGATGAGGGTGAGGATGGTCCCCTTCCCGACGCCGAGGCCGATGTGCTCCATCAGGGGCGTTTTGCCGTAGCCGATGGCAAGGTCCTCGGCGCGGCAGTAGAATTTCGGATCGCTCATTCCCGGCCCTCCTGTGTCTGGCGGCGCACCAGCAGCCAGATGACCACCGGCGCACCGAAAACCGCCGTCACCGAGCTGATGGACAGCTCCGTGGGCGCGAACAGGCTGCGGGCGATGAGGTCGCAGAGCAGGCAGAACGCTGCCCCGCCCAGACAGCAGCCCGGCAGGACATAAAGGGGCTTTGCGCTGCCCAGCAGGTTCTTGACCAGATGCGGCACCGCGATGCCCACAAAGGAGATGGGGCCTGCAAAGGCCGTCACGCAGGCGGAAAGCAGGCTGGAAAGCAGCACGAGGGCCGTCGAGAAGGCCCGCACCGGCACGCCGACGCTCTTGGCGTAGCTCTCGCCCATCTGGTAGGCCGCCATGGGCTTCGAGAGCAGGAACGCCGCCGCCAGCGCGGGCAGCACCACGCAGGCCGCTGCACCCACGTTGGCCCAGGTCATGCCGGAAAAGCTGCCCATCGACCAGTTGTGGAGATTGACGATGTTGGAGTCCTGAGCGAAAGTCACCACGATGTCGGTGACAGCCGAGCAGATATAACCGATCATGATGCCGCAGATGACGAGGATGCTCATCCGCGGCACCCGCCGGGCCACCACCAGCACAAAGGCCATCGCCGCCATCGAGCCTGCAAAGGCGGCGATGATGAGGGTGGCCGAGCCGGTGAGCAGCCCCCGCTGTAAAAACACCACCATCGTCAGGGCCACCGCCAGCTTTGCGCCGCTGGACACGCCCATGACGAAGGGGCCGGCGATGGGGTTGGCGAAGAAGGTCTGCAGGAGGTAGCCTGCCGCCGAGAGGGCCGCGCCCAGCAGCACGACCATGACCGCCCGGGGCAGACGGAGCTGGAGCACGATGCCCATGGCCAGCGCATCTTCGCCCCGGCCCAGCAGAGCCGCCGCCACCGCGCCGGGCGTCAGGGACACACTGCCCCAGAACAGGTTGAGTGCAAACAGCACCGCGACCCCCGCCGTGAGGGCGAGGTACGCGAGGCTGAGGCGGCGGGTGGTGGTCATGACAAAGCTCCTTTTATACGATGCGCTGTAAGAAACGGAGGGACGCCGGGTCGGGCGAGCCCTCGGTGAAGACGAGGTTCATATCCGAGATGAGGTCGGCCAGCTCCATGCTCTGCTGGAAGAGGCTCTGGGCCGTACACCAGCAGTCGCCGGACTGGACGGCCTTGAAATCCGCCAGCATCGGGCATTTTTCGATGAGCTGGTCACGGGTCTCCATCACGCCCTCGATGGTGCTGTTGTAGATGAGGACATCGGCGTCCTTGGCCCGGGCGTAGAAGGTCTCCAGCGGCAGTTTGATGGTGGACTGAGCCGACGTCTCCCCCTCGAGGTCGTCGAAGATGTAGACGCCGCCGGCCATCCCCACCATCTGGGCCACATAGTCGCTGGTGCGGCGGACGGTGATGAGGTTGTTGGTTGTGATGGAGAAGAAGGCCGCGGTCTTGCCCGTGTTCTCCTGCTCGAGGATGGGGGCCACCTGCTCCACCTTCTGGCGAAAGACCTCTTCCGCCATCTCAGTCTTATTCAGCAGGATGCCGTAGAGCTTGAGCCACTCCATCCGGGCCAGCGGGCCGCTCTCGTAGCTCGAGCGCTCCACGAGGACCGGCACGCCGAACTTTTCCAGCTGCTCCTTGACCTCGGGGTCGTGGAGCACCATGGTGTTCTCGATGGCGAGGGTGCAGCCGGCGGCAAGGATGCGCTCATAGTCCGGGGCGCTGTACTTGCCCGCGTAGGCGATGCGGCCCTCCTGCATGGCCTGTCTGGCCTCTTCCACATACCAGCCCTCGGCCTTCGTGCCGGAGAGGGCGATGCTGTCCAGGGCGTCCAGATGGACGAAGAGGTCCATCACCGAGGTGGAGACGAGATAAATATGATCCAGCGGCTGGCGCAGCACCACGACGTCCTCGGGCAGGTCGTCCACCTCGGCGGCCCCCTCGGGGACGACGAGGAACCGCCCGGCGTCCGGGATGTCGATCATCACATAGCCGCCCTCATAGCAGTCGGCGGAAAACTGGGTGGCATAGTCCAGCGGATAGCTGTGGTCGAACACGAGGGATGCTGTATTGGCCGGGGCGGTCTTGTGCTGCCCGCAGCCCGCAAGGGTGAGGGCGGCGGCAGGCAGGGCTTTCAGAAAATTGCGGCGTTTCATCGTTACTTTGCCTCGATCAGGGATGCAGAGGCGAAGGTCAGCGTATACTCGATCTCATGCGGGGTGCTCATGGCAACGGTATCGCCCACCACATCCAGCGGGGTGTCGAGAGCCGCGACGGGGATCTCGAAGGTAGAGTTGCCCTCGGTGTTGGTGGGCAGATACTTCTCGCCGTCCACCAGCATATAGTCGTAGTTGGGGCTGGACCAGACGATGGTGGCGGTCATCCTGCCGTCGGCCACGGTCAGGGCCGCAGGGCTTTCCACGGTGGCGCGGCCGGAGCCGCCCTCGAGGGTCACGTCACAGGTGTAGGTTCCGTCGGCAGGTGCTTCCGCCGCAGCAGGCTGGGCGTTGGCGACACGGACGGTGTGGTCGTACCACTTGCCCTTGGAGCCGAGGATGGCCAGCTGGAAGTCCTCGTCCAGAGCCTCCACCGGGATGTCGAAGCCATACACCTCATCGGACAGGCCGTCGGAGTAGGTGACGGTGTCGGTGGTGGGCTGGAGCCAGTCCCCCTCGTGGGCCTCGGCGTCAGCGGCCATGCCGACGTAGAGGTTGACGATCTTCTTGGAGACGAGGCTGACGTGGAAGGTCATCTGACCGTCCTTCACGGTCAGGGTCCCCTTGCCGTCGTTGGCCTCGTTGGCATGGAACATGGAGCTGTCGGTGTCAAAGTCGGCGGTGTAGACGCCGTCGGGCAGAGCCGACTCAGCGGAGACAGAAGCAGCCTCGCTCACGGCGGAGGAGGCCGCCGCCTCGGAGGACGCGGCAGAGCTGGCCGGGGCGCCGGATGCGCCGCAGCCGGTGAGAGAACCAGCCAGCACAGCGCCGGCCAGCAGAAGAGCAAATTTATGGTTCAGTTTCATGATGATATACCTCGAAGTATCTATTTTACAGAAAAGATTATAACACGCAATGGCCCGAATTCAAAGCAGGCCGAAAAAGAAATTGCCCGAAAAGGCACTCCTTTCCGGGCAATCATAAACTTATGCTCAGCCGTTCAGGGAATCGACAGCGGCCTTGGTGTGTGCGACGTAGAGCTGCTGGATGTCAGCGACCTCGCCCAGACCGGCGATCTGGCACTCGACAGAGTCGAATTCGCCGGAGGCCTCGAACTGGCTCTTCCAGGAATCCTCGTCGTCGCCCGCCATATCGTTGTTGGCGTGGTCACCTGCAACGACCATCAGGGGACGCAGGACGACCTTGGTGTAACCGGCGGCCTTGACAGCCTCGATGACGTTCTCGCAGGCAGTCTCCTCCGGCTCGCCCTCGACGGTGCCGATGAAGACGTTCTTGTAGCCCAGAGCGTTCATCTGAGACTGCATCTGGCTGTAGCTCACCTTTGCGGTGTGAGAGGTGCCGTGGCCCATGAAGACGAAAGCGGTGCCGTCCTCAGCAGCGGCGTCCAGACTGTCGAAACCGGCGGTCTTGACGGCCTCGGCGGTGATGGCCTTGGCGACAGCTTCCTTGTCGGCGTTGATGACGGTGGCATCGCTGCCCACCTCGCCCAGCAGAGGCTCGGCGATGGCGACGGACTCGAACTTATCGCGGTAGCTGTCCACCATCTCCATCATCTCGTCGTACTCCGCGCCATGCATCAGGTGGGTGGGCTGGACGACCAGATTCTTCACGCCGTTGGCAACAGCGCGCTCCAGAGCCTGCTCCATGTTGTCGATCTTCTCGCCGTCACGGGCCTGCACATGGTTGATGATGATCTGTGCGGTGAAGGCACGGCGGACAGACCAGTCGGGATATGCGGCCTGGATGGCATCCTCGATGCCCTTGATGTCCGCTGCGCGGCTGTTGTTGAAGGAGGTGCCGAAGCTGACGACCAGGATCTCGTTGTCGCCGATGTTGTCCTCATTGCGGGCGTCGTCCTTGGAGGCGTCGCCGGTGTCGCGGCCAAAGTAATCGGGGTCAGCCTCTTCACCCTCGACCAGCTCCTTCTGGGCGTCGGTCAGGGCGTCCCATGCGGCCTTGGCGGCCTCGCACTGGGCGTCGGTATTCTCGTTGCGCTCCTGCACATAGATGGCGTCGATGAGGTCTGCCACATTCTTTGCTGCCATTTCATCGGCCTCCTCGCTGCTCACTCCGCTGGCGGCGGCAGAGCTTGCGGCGGTGCTGCCGGCGGCAGTGGAAGAAGATGCACCGCAGCCGGTGAGCACACCGGCACACAGGGCCAGTGCGGCGGCAGCGGCGGTGAGGCGCTGCCAGTTCTTGTTGGTTGCCTTACGCATTGTTTGAGTCCTTTCTGTTGTGTGGAATGTACGTTTCCGATAGAAAGGGTACGAAACGGGGGCCAGCTCAAACGAAAAAAGAGCCTTTTCACCGCGCGGAAGGCACAGCAAAAAGACCCTTTGAACGTTCGGGCTTTTTGGTACGACCAATTCCTCGTGATCCGGAGCCGGACGCTCCTGTACCAACAGCGGGCAGGTTTCCTGACTGAAAGCTCACCGCCCGCTGCCGCCTTCCCAGAGGCAAAGCCTCCAGTGACCGGCGCTGAGCGCCAAGGCAGCGGACTCCCTTATCACAGTGACGAGATCGCGCGGGACTCGCACCCGCTTCCCTTTTACCCTCCCGGCCGGGGACGAAGCCCCGACGGCAGGCACCTGCTGTTTTCTATTCAGACGAGGTGAAGTATATCACACTCCGCCCTAAAATGCAATATCTCAGCCCTCCTGCGGCACGGTCCAGACCATGCCCAGCGCTTCGAGCTTTGCGATGCGCTCTGACGTCAGCTTTTTCTCGGCACAGGCGTAGTTTTCGCGCATCCGGCGGACCCAGTCGCCGAGGCAGAAGCCGTCTTCGGTCTTATAGTTCACCGGCACCAGCAGATTGCCGTGGGCGGCGCAGTACTCTTCGGCACGGCGGAACGCCCCGGCCCACTTGGCCTCCCGGGCGTCCCACTGCATCCCGATGGCATCCAGCAGAGCGATATGCTCCGGCGTCACCTGGAACGAGCCGGGCCGGGCCTTGCGGGCAGCCCGGAGGTTCGAGATCCAGACGCCCAGACGGAAGCCGTTCTCGTCTACATATCCGGCAGGCACGAGGAGGCTGCCCTTCTTCTCGGCGTAGAGCCTGGCGCTCTGGTAGTTATCCAGCCAGTTCTGCTCCCGCACGCTGCACGCGGGCGGCACCGGGGCGCTGAGGCGTCGGCCTTTTTCGCCCTTGAACAGCTCTTTCAGGGCCGCGCGGCGCTCGGCGGAGAGCTTTTTGCCCTCCCGCAGCATCTGCTTCTGACGGGACAGCCAGCTGCCCAGCCAGATGCCGTCCTCCGTCCGGTACTGGGCCGGAACAGCCAGACTGCCGTGCTCCTTTTTGTATTCCACGGCCAGCTCGTAGCGGTGCTGCCACGAGTCGGTCTTTTCCCAGTTCATGCCCAGCTCGTCCAGCAGAGCTTTCCGCTCCGGCGTCACCCGGGCGCTGCTGCGCTCGGGGTTCTGCCATGCGTACCGCTGGCGGGACACCCACTTACCCAGCAGGATGCCGTTTTCGTCGGTGTACTCGGTGGGGACGTCGAGGTTCCCGTGGGCGGCGTGGTACTTCACGGCGGCCTCGTAGGCGGTCTGCCACTTGCGGTCGTTCCGGTTCGTCCAGTCCACCTCCAGCGCTTCCAGCTTTTCGATCTGGGCGTCGGTCAGCACACCTTCTTTATAAGCGGCACGCTGACTGCCCAGCCAGACGCCCAGCGCCATGCCGTCCGGCGTGACATACTTGACGGGAATTTCCAGCGTGTGATTTTCCAGATAATACTGGACGGCGGCGGCATAGCTCTTTTCCCAGAGGATGCTGCCGGTGTCCCACACCATGCCCAGTGCCTCGAGGCGCTCGACGCGGTCTGGCGGCAGGTTCCCGCTCAGATAGCGCTGGCGGTTGTAGACGATCCACTCGCCCAGCGCAAAGCCGTCCTTATCCTTATAATGGACCGGCACCAGCAGGTCGCTGTGGCTGCCGCGGTACCGCCGGGCCGAAGCACAGCCGTTCTCCCACGCCAGCTCGAGCCGCTTTTTCCAGTTCATGCCGATCTTGTCCAGCCGGGCGGCCTGCTCGGCGGTGAGGCGGCCCTTTTTCTTTCCGGCCCGGACAAGGCGCTGGTTTTCCAGCCAGCGGCCCACGGCCACGCCCCCGAAGCGGTAGGAGCGAGGCACGTCCAGCGTCTTTCCCTCTGCCGTCATCTGCTTTGCGGCGGCATAATAGCGCTCCCAGTCGGAGTCCAGCGCGCGGCGGAGCTGCCGGTAAGCCCGGCGGCAGGCAGAGAGAGGCTCTTCCAGCGGGAAGGCTTCTGCCCCCGCCGCGCTGCACTCCTTCCGCAGCTGCTGCACACAGGTAAGCGCCTCAAAGGCCGCGCTCAGCTCTGCCACCGGCACACTGCCGCAGGCTGCAAGGGCGCGTGCCAGCATCTGCCGGTATGCGGCCGGTCCAGCGCTGCGGCGCACCAGCACCACGCCCGAGATCCCGGCCAGAGGAGCCTGCACCGCCGGGCCGTTGGCACAGACCAGCAGCCGGAGGGTGGCCGCTTCGTCGGCCGCAAAGCCTTCTGCATCCTTATAAATATGTGTTCCTGCACCAAACAGCTTCCCGGCCTGCTCTGCGGTCTGCGCCGCCGCTGCATCATCCTCGCAGAGGACGAGGCAGCGCCCGGCAGCATCCGGGAGCCACTGCGCCAGCAGCTGTTCCACCGGCGGAAGCTTCTCTACGGCGAGGCTCAGAGCCTGGTATTTCTCGGCGTTGGGGTCAGGGCAGCCCGGCAGATGGAGGTTTTTCACCTCGGCACGGAGACGGGCCATCGCATCTTCCAGCGGCCAGAGCAGAGCCGTATAGGAGGCCGGCATGGGCAGCAGGCCCTCGGCCATCGCCCCGCCCAGCGCCAGCGGCTCCACGATGGCGTCGGCCAGCATCTCCTCGGCGGCGCGGCAGCTGTCGCCCGGGGCGTCCGGCTCCCCCAGAGCCAGCAGCTTTGCCCCCGGGCAGAGGCGGAACAGGGGCTGGACACAGTCGGTCCAGTCCTTTGCGCTCATCTCCCTCCAGCCGTCCAGCACCAGCAGGCCGGGCCGGAACTCAGCCAGCGCCACCCAGCCCAGCGCATTCTGCACGGCCAGCTGCTCGCAGCTCATCAGCCGCACCCGGCCGCCCAGCGTCCGGCCCAGCCGCTTTGTCAGGGCGCGGCGCAGCTCCAGACGGGCAGCGCAGGACACCACCCAGAGCACGCGCATCTCGGGGTGGGCGTCCAGCAGCTCCCACACGATGCAGCCCTTGCCCGTACCCGCCGGGCGCACCAGCGCAGCACAGTTTTTCTGCTGCAGTCCAGCCTCCGCTGCACGGCAGGCTGTTTTATTTGAATCATCTACCAAAATCGACATATCTTATCCTTTCTGCCCCTTCCGAGGGTTCAGAAATTCGCTTTTTCTGCAAAAAAGAAACGCGCCTGCGCAAAGCCGGCTTTCCTGCCTGCGCTGCGCCTGCGTTTTTCTGCAAAAATGTTACTTTCATGCTTTATTTTTATCATAAAAGTTTATTTCTTGTCAAGATGATTTGCACAGATTTTTCCAAATAATTTTACATCCCCTTTTTTCCGGAAATTCCGGGGCCGTTCCCTGCTGGCCGTTGACGGCGGGGACCGTTGGTGGTAGACTTTTTTCATCGGCTCCCCTTTTGGCGGGAGACTCCCCTATTTATGATATGTGAGGTAATCGATATGAACATCATCAGCACCGAAAAAGCTCCCGGCGCCATCGGCCCCTACTCTCAGGGCTACACCGTAGGCGGTCTCGTCTTCACCTCCGGCCAGATCCCGGTAGACCCCGCCACCGGCGCAGTCGCCGAGGGCATCGCCGCACAGGCTGACCAGAGCTGCCGCAATGTGGGCGCTATCCTCGAAGCTGCCGGCGTGGGCTTCGACAAGGTGGTCAAGACCACCTGCTTCCTGGCCGACATCGCCGACTTTGCCGCTTTCAACGAGGTGTACGCCAAGTATTTCACCTCCAAGCCCGCCCGCAGCTGCGTGGCCGTAAAAGACCTGCCCAAGGGCGTGCTCTGCGAGATCGAAGCCATCGCTGAGGCCTAAGCCGCCTTTTCAGCACAAAGAGGGGCCGTCTGCACTCCATTCCGGGTGCGGACGGCCCCTCTTGTCTGTCTTCGATTCCAGTTTTTCATGCTGGCCAGCTTTCTTAGCCGGAGAAATTGACTTCGTTTTTCGCTTTTGTTACAATAGAATCAAACTGTTATAAAAGATTTCCGGTCAAATTTGAAAGAGAGGTCCCTGCCCATGTCCAATTCCCGTGTTGAAAGCCACAGCCGCGCCGAATTGCGCAACAGGATCATCAGCACAGCCACCCTGCTCGAGATCCTGTTGTCCGGCCTCGTCCTCATCGGCCTGCTGCTGTCGATGGTGCCGCTGCTGAAGTGGATGCCCGGCCTGCTGTTCGACGGCAACGACGTCGAGGTGAGCATCTTCTTACAGCGGGCGCTGGACATCGTCATCGGCATCGAGTTCATCAAGATGCTGGCCAAGCACAGCCCCGGTTCCAGCCTCGAAGTGCTGCTCTACGCCATCGCACGCCACATGGTGGTGGGTCACGAATCCGCCATGGAGAACCTGCTGAGCGTGAGCGCCATCGCCCTCATCTTCATCGTGCGGAGGTTCTTCTTCGTGCCGGCCTTCGGCGCTCATCTGCCCGACGGCCACCCCGCACCCGACCTCACCCCTTCCCAGAGCGGCATCCCGGAAGATGAATTTGCCGCCCGGCTGCGCAAACACCTCAGCCGTAAGTCTGCTGAACGGGAAGAGACCATTGCCATCGAAGACCCCGCGTATGAGGACAACACCGATACCCTCTTGGAGACCGACGCGAAATAACTCTGCCAAACAGCAAAATGCCCCGCAGGACGCTCGTCGAGAGCTGCCTGCGGGGCATCTTTTTATGCTTAGCCGCTCTTGTGCTTCTGGCCGAACCGGTACTCCTTGCCGTCCCGGATGCGCTGGATGTTGGAACGGTGCATCCAGATGACCATGCCGCCCATGATGGCAGCGCCGACGGTGCAGACCACCACGTCCCGGGTCGGCAGGCCGCGCATGAGGCTGTACACCAGCGTCAGGACCGGGTAGGCCGCGGCCATGGTGATGCTGCCCAGCGACACCATGCCGGTGGGGACCATACAGACGAGGAAGATGACCGCCAGCACCGGCAGCAGCACCGGCTGGACTGCCAGAATGGCACCGGCAGCCACCAGCACGCCCTTGCCGCCCTTGAAGCCGAAGTAGATGGGCTTGGAGTGGCCCACCACGGCGAGGATGGCGGCGAGATAGACGCCCAGATAGGGCGAGACGGCAGCATCGGCGGGCAGATGGCCGAACAGCCACCGGCCAAGGCAGACGGCCACGACGCCCTTGAGCACATCGCCTACCGCCGTGAGGGCAGCGGCCTTCTTGCCGAAGGTGCGCAGCATGTTGGTCATACCGGCAGCGCCCGAGCCGTGGGTGCGGACGTCGTCATGGTACAGGTATTTGCTGACGAGGATGCCGGTGTCCACGCTGCCCAGCAGATAGGCTTCGGCAGCGACCGCCAGCACAATGAGAAATGCGGTCATCGAACCAGTCTCCCTTCCTTATACGTCCTTCGCGCCCACCTCGCCGGAGCCGCGCTCACGCACGACAAGGCGGATGGGGGTGTGCTCCAGACCGAAGTTCTCGCGGATCTGGTTGATGATATACCGCTGATAGCTGAAGTGGAACAGGTGCTTTGCGTTGACGAAGGCCACGAACGTCGGAGGCCGGGTGGAAGCCTGGGTCAGGTAGAAGATCTTCAGGCGGCGGCCCTTGTCGCTGGGCGGCTGCATCCGGGCGGTGGCACGAGCCAGCATCTCATTCAGCACACCGGTGGGCACGCGGGCGCCGTTCTGGCTGTCCACGTCGCGGATGAGCTGCATCAGCTTGTTGACGTTGTAGCCGGTCTGGGCCGAGATGAAGATGATGGGAGCGTAGCCCATGAAGCTGAAGCACTCGGCATAGCCCCGGCGCTGCAGTTCCATGGTGTTGGTCTCCTTGCCCTCCACGGCGTCCCACTTGTTGACGACGATGATGCAGGCTTTGCCCTGGTCGTGGGCGTAACCGGCCACCTTGCTGTCCTGCTCGGTGAAGCCGACGGTGGCGTCCACGAGGATGAGGGCCACGCGGCTGCGCTCGACGGCGGCCAGTGCGCGGACGACCATGTAGCGCTCGAGGCCGTCGGTGATGTTGCTGCGCTTGCGCAGACCGGCGGTATCGGTGAAGATGAACTTGCCGTAAGCGTTGTCCACGGGGGTGTCGATGGCGTCGCGGGTGGTGCCGGCCTCGTTGGCCACGATCATGCGGTTCTCACCGAGGATGCGGTTGGTCAGGCTGGACTTGCCCACATTGGGGCGGCCGATGATGGCGACGGGGATGCGGTCTTCCTCCACGACGGTCTCACTGAAATCGAGGTGGGCGCAGACGGCGTCCAGCAGGTCGCCGGTGCCGTGGCCGTGGACGGACGAGATGGGCATGACTTCGTCGAAGCCGAGGTTATAGAACTCGTAGAGTTCCATGGGGGTCTCGCCCACGTTGTCGCATTTGTTGACAGCGAGGATGATGGGCTTGTGGCTGCGGCGCAGCATATGGGCCACGTCCTCGTCGGCGGCGGTCAGGCCGTTGCGCACGTCTACCACCATGATGATGCAGTCGGCGGTATCGATGGCGATCTGGGCCTGCTCGCGCATGTGGGCCAGAATGCCCTCGGTGGCCTTGGGCTCAATGCCGCCGGTATCCACCAGCAGGAACTCGTGGCCGCTCCACTCGCAGTTGGCGAAGATGCGGTCGCGGGTGATGCCCGGGGTATCCTCCACGATGGCCAGACGCTGGCCGCAGAGCTTATTGAACAGGGTGGACTTGCCCACGTTGGGGCGGCCCACCACAGCAACGATCGGTTTGCTCATAGGGGGTTCCTCCTTTCACAAAAGGGGTAAAATTACGGTCTTCTCCGGCGGGCGATATGGAGGCCGCTGCGCAGCAGGGCCTTGGCCTCGTCGCCGCCGCCGGTGGGCAGGACTTCCACCTTCACGCCGAGCCGCTGGCCCAGCTGCTCGATGGTCATATCATCGAGGAAGGTGTCCTTCTCCTCCCGCAGCATCACGGCAGGCACGCCCAGGGTGCCGCTGGACAGCCGGCCCTCGCACTGGGCGATGATGTCGGTCGCCGTGACGAGGCCCGCCACGCCGACGTTGCCGCCGAAGAAGTTGTTTTTGATGGGATGCACTTTTATTTCTATCATGGGGTACTGGCGGTGGAGCTCGTCCATCATCTCGGTGATGAGGGGCGCGGCCATGGTGCCGGTGACGACATCCATCTTTTTGGTGCCATAGATGCGGTGGGGCTTTTCCAGCTCGGCCAGAAATTCCTCCCGGAAGAGGCTCATCATGCCCACGCCGTTTTCCAGCTGGTCGTAGTCCTCATAGAACTCCGGCTCCGGGATGGGGCGGCCGGCCTTGAGGTACCACTCATCGCTGGGGTAGATGATCCGCTTGCCGTGGCGGCGCTTGCACTCGTCGCCGAACTCTTCCATGATGTCGATGACGGCGGCGCTGGTCTCGGCGTCGTAGGGCGTCTGCTTGAAGAGGTTCTGGCGGTAGTCCGTCACGCCGCAGGGGACTGCCGCCACGCTCTGCACCATCGGGGTCAGCTCCAGCAGGTCGGTGAGGGTGCGGCGGAGCTCGTCGCCGTCGTTGATGCCCCGGCAGAGCACCAGCTGGCAGTTGACGGCGATGCCGCCCTCCACCAGGCGGGGCAGGTACTTCAGCACCTCGCCGCCCCGTTTATTCGCCAGCATCCGCACCCGGAGCTGGGGATTGGTGGTGTGGACCGAGATGTTGATGGGCGAGATGTGCATCTTGATGATGCGGTCGATCTCGTGGTCCTGCATGTTGGTCATGGTGATATAGTTGCCGAACAAAAAGGACAGGCGCTCGTCGTCGTCCTTGAAGTAAAGGCTCTCACGCATTCCCGGGGGCAGCTGGTCGATGAAGCAGAACATGCAGTGGTTGGAGCAGGAGTGCTTCTGGTCGCCCAGATAGGTGGAAAAGTCGCAGCCGAAGGGGCCGCGCTCTTCCCGCCGGACATCCCACTCCCGGATGCCGTCCGCCACTCTCGCTTTGAGGTGGAAGCTCTTGCTGTCGGTATAAAAATCATAGTCCAGCGTGTCGTTCAGCTCGTTGCCGTCCACGCTCAGCAGCTCGTCGCCGCCGGCGAGGCCGAGGGCTTCCGCCTCGCTGCCCGCGTCCACGCGGTCGATCCTGATGGCCATGCTTTCACCTCACAATTCGTTTTCAAGACAAAGCAAGAAGGGGAAGGCATTGCGCCCTCCCCTTCTGTACATAACACCAATGTGCCACCAATTCTGCGCAAATTAGCCCTTCTTGATGACTTCCTCGCCCTTGTAGTAACCGCAGTTGCCACATGCCTGGTGGGGGAGCTTCAGAGAGCCGCAGTTGCTGCACTTGACCAGTGCGGGGGCCTCCAGCTTCCAAACATTGCTGCGACGCTTGTCGCGGCGGGCCTTGGAAAGATGTCTCTTAGGTACTGCCATATTTTTGCACCTCCTTGATGGGTTTCTCAGTTCAGCAGTGATTTGAGTATCGCTAGCCTTGCGTCTGCGGGTTCGGCCTCAGCTTCTGCCGGAGGGCAGGTACATTCGGCCATCTTCTTCCCGCACCGGGGACACAAGCCCGGGCAGTCAGCGCTGCAAAGCAGCACCGTCGGTATCTGGAACATGAATTCCTGACAGAGCCATTCGTCCACATCCAGATGTCCTTTTTCGTTGAGGGGCAGGTCGAAATCCGGGTCATCCAGATCGCGCTCCCTGACCGTCCACTCTGCTTGCACCGTCTCTTCCCGTTCGACGGGGTCGAGGCAGCGGGCGCACTCTCCGTGCACCAATGCGTTTGCCCGCAGCGTCATCCGGATCTCCTCGCCATCCGGCACCGCCTCAAAGCGGGCCGTCACAGGCTGCTCGATCCTTGCACCGGCAAAATCCTTTGCAGACAAATCACACTGAAACTCTGCGGCGTAAGGCTTCGTGCCGGATACGATAAACTTTCTCAGGTCAAATTGCATAGTACACCTCATAAAAGGCTGCTTTGTTAGTATAGCGCCAACACAGCCCTTTGTCAACACCAAAACAGGCAGAAAACCGAAAAAATTTCAAATTCTCCGGTTTCCTGCCTGTCTGGGATGCTTCAAATCAGAAATTTCAGAGTTATGTTACAGGTACTTCTTCACATCGTGGGGCAGAGCAGCCTCATCAGCGCTGACCGTGACGGTGACCTTGATGGAGTCGCCAGCGGCGGCAGCGATCTCGTCCAGAACGACGCCCAGACGGTTGATGTCGTGATCCAGCACCTTCAGGATGCCGTCGATGTACAGGTCAGTGATGTCATAATTGCTTGCCAGCAGGCCGGCCACGAAGCCGTACAGCATCTCGCCGCCGGCGATCTTGTACTCGTCCAGGTCGATGAGACGGGCGGCGTTGGGGACCTCATAGGTCAGCTTCATGCCCTTCTCGACGACAACGACGTTGCCCTTGGAGGTCTTGACCGAATCGTTGATCATGTCGATCATAGCCTTGGTCTTACCGGAGCCTTTGGTGCCAACAATCAGTTTAATCATAGTTCTGTCCTCCTGTATTTTCCACGCCTCACGGCGGGAGATCGTTTTTTGTTCCGCTTGCTCTTACTTCAGCTTCGCTTCCAGCTCGGCGGTCAGGTTCTCGTAACCCGGCTTGCCCAGCAGAGCGAACATGTTCTTCTTATAGCTCTCGACGCCCGGCTGGTTGAAGGGGTTGACGCTCAGCAGGTAGCCGCTGCAGGCGCAGGCACGCCAGAAGAAGTAGATGAGGTAGCCCACATTATAAGCAGACAGGTCGTCCACCTCGATGACCACCTCCGGCACGCCGCCGTCGGTGTGGGCGAGGATGGTGCCTTCCATGGCCTTGCGGTTGACCACGCTCATGTTCTGGTCAGCCAGGAAGTTCAGGCCGTCGAAGTTGCCCTCCAGCTTGTCGATGAAGAGGTCCTGTGCGGGCTTCTTGACATCCACGATGGTCTCGAACATGGTGCGGGAGCCTTCCTGGATGAACTGACCCATGGAGTGCAGGTCGGTGGAGAAGATGCAGCTTGCGGGGAACAGACCCTTGTTGTCCTTGCCCTCGCTCTCACCGAACAGCTGCTTGTACCACTCGTTCATGAGGGTGAAGTTCGGCTCATAGCACTCGAGGATCTCGATGCTCTTGCCCTTGCGGTACAGGATGTTGCGGATGGCCGCATACTTGTAGGCGTCGTTGTCGGGGCTGAGCACGGAGAAGCGCTCCATCGCGTCGGCTGCGCCCTTCATGACGTCGTCGATGCTGATACCGGCAGCAGCGATGGGCAGCAGGCCCACAGCGGAAAGGACGGAGTAGCGGCCGCCGACATCGTCGGGAACGACGAAGGTAGGCCAGCCCTGGGCGTCAGCCAACTGCTTGAGGGTACCCTTGGCGCGGTCGGTGGTGGCGTAGATGCGCTTGTTGGCCTCTTCCACGCCCATCTCGTCTTCCAGCAGCCTGCGCAGCACACGGAAGGCCAGAGAGGTCTCGGTGGTGGTGCCGGACTTGGAGATGACGTTGATGGAGAAGCGCTTGCCCTTGCACAGCGCGATGATGTCATTCAGATAGGTAGGGCTGATGCTGTTGCCGCAGAAGTAGATCTTCAGGCCGTTGTCCAGCTCGTTGTGGTACATCCCCTTGACGGCCTCGATGACGGCACGTGCGCCCAGATAGCTGCCGCCGATGCCGGCGACCACCAGAACGTCAGAATCCTCACGGATCTTGGCAGCAGCTGCCTTGATGCGCTCGAACTCTTCCTTATCATAATCACGGGGCAGATACATCCAGCCCAGGAAGTCGCTGCCGGGGCCGTTCTTGGCTTCCAGCGTCTTGTGCGCGGCCTCTACCTGGGGGTAGATGGCCTTGTATTCCTCTTCGTTGATGAAACTGGAGAGGTGCTTTGTATTCAGAGCGAGACTCATTCTATCAAAACCTCCAAAACATTTTACGGGCTCTTTGCCCGGCGAGGGTTTTTCTTGGTATAAGTGTACCGTTCCGCCGGGCAAAGTCAAGGCCAAAATCCTCGCTTTTCATACAATTTTAATAGTGTTGTTTTGTATGCTCTTACATCTTTTATACAAACGTCCAAGCCATTTTTTGCCCTCGCTGACCGTTTTTGACCGGTAGTGCGCAGTTTTCGGTCATGCCGCGCCGGTGAGGCTCTGCCACAGCAGGCCGATGGCATCCCGGACGGTCATTCTCGGCGCATCGGCGGCAGCACGCACTTCGTACTCTTCCAGAAGTGCTTCGCCCTGATAGACGGCGGCTTTGCCCAGCGTCTGGCCCTGCTCCACCGGGGCTTCCAGCTCCTCGGGCAGGGTCAGCTCGGTATGCAGGGACGCCCCGCTCCCCTTCTCCACCAGCACCGTCTCCGGCAGGGCCGAGTAATCCAGCGGGACGCTGCCCGCCGCGCTGCCCCTGACCGTGATCTGGAGCGGCTGTGCCTCGAGTTTTGGCAGCGGCGCGGCCTCATAGGCCCCGAAGCCGTAGTCCAGCAGGGTCGTGGCGGCGTCGAAGCGGTCGGCGCTGGACGGTGCGCCCAAGATCACCGCGATGAGGGAAAGGCCGTTCCGGGTGGCGCTGGCCGAGATGCAGATGCCCGCGCCGCCGGTGGTGCCGGTCTTGAGGCCGGTGATCCCCTCATACCGGCGGAGGAGCTTATTCGTATTGATCAGCTGGGTCGCCCCGCCCCGGAGGGTATCTGTCCAGATGCCGGTGTAGTGCAGCACCTCGGGGCAGGTGTTCAGGATGGTGCGGCTCATGGCGGCCACGTCCCGGGCCGTGGAGAGATGGCCTTCGGCGTCCAGCCCGCAGGCGTTGCGGAAAGACGTCTGCTCCATCCCCAGCGAGGCGGCCCGGGCGTTCATCTGCTCCACGAAGGCCGGCTCACTGCCGCCCACCAGCTCAGCCACGGCCACTGCCGCGTCGTTGGCAGAGGAAACGCAGATGGCCTTTATCATCTCGTCCAATGTAAAGTGCTCCCCCGGCTCCAGCCAGATCTGACTGCCGCCCATGTGGTAGGCGTGCTCACTCACCGGCACCGGCGTCTCCATGGTCAGCCGCCCGTCGTGGATAGCCTCGAAGGCAAGCAGCAGGGTCATCACCTTGGTCACGCTGGCGGGCTCCAGCTGCTGGTGGGACTCCTTTTCATAGAGAAGAGCGCCCGTCTCCTTCTCCATCAATACCGCCGAGGCGGCGGAGAGGTCCGAGGTCCGGCTGCTCCGCTGCACCCTCCTCTCCTGCCGCCGCTGCCGCGCCTGTAAGCAGGGCCGCTGCCAGCAGCAGGGAAAC
>ENA-OQKC01000321-OQKC01000321.1-human-gut-metagenome-genome-assembly--contig:-NODE-321-length-20951-cov-3.584038_pt1 | contig 20951 bp, 23 predicted proteins | sample MGYA00242774_ERZ504790 | MGnify/ENA primary metagenome ERZ504790 (study PRJEB26092, sample SAMD00036419) | human gut metagenome | host: Homo sapiens | study: EMG produced TPA metagenomics assembly of...
GAAAGGTTCGGTGCCGATCCAGTGATCGCCGAGGAACATCATGGCTTCGCACCCGCATGCGTGGGTGATGTCCACCATCTCCTTGGCAAGCTTTGCCACCTCGCGGCGCTCGGAAGGCCTGAAAATCCCGGAATTCCTTGCTGGGCACCCGGTACTGGTTATTATAGTAGCCTTGATCGATGATGTACTCCGGGCGGAACTTGTAGCCCACTTCCTGCTCAAACTGGTTGAGGATATAAGGGCTGACCGAAGCAGAGTATCCATACCAGTCCACGAACTTCTCCCGCTTCAGCTCGTCGAAGATCAGGGTGAACTGGTGGAAGAAGGTGGTGTAGCGGATGACGTTAACATAGGGGTGCTCTGCAATGAACTTGCGCAGGCGCTCCATGGAATACTTGTGGGTCTTGGGCTGGCGCACGTCAAAGGTGATCTGGTGCTCAAAATTCGTCCAGCCGTTGGTGGTAGCGTTGTACATATGCACCGGGTCCCAGATGAGGTAAGCCAGAAAACTGACGGTATACTCATGGAACGGTACGGCCTGTACGGTCACACTGCCGTCGGCGTAGCTCCACTGCTCCGGCGGCACGGGCTGACCGGTGGTTCGATCCATGACCTCCCACCAGCGGGTGATGTCGACGTTGGTGTTCACCTGCATCAGCTCCGGGCTGATGCCCTTCATCAGCGGGATGGTCACGGTGTCGCCGGGGGCGGTGTAGAAGCCCGTCATAATGTAGCACTGCTGCACCTCGTCCGGGTTTGCTTTGGCCCATGCGTTATCCTTGCGGGTGGTATAGTAGGTGGAGTAAATTTTGGCATCCGCATCCTTGAGCTGCTGCGGAAAGTCGGTGCCGTCGCAGTCACGGATGGCATCCGCGCCCCACTTTTTCAGAATCTCCAACGTTTCGGGCACCACATCCAGGTCAGTCGGAATAGTAACGCGCCCGGTCTTGCACTTATCTTCCATAGTTTTCCTCTCTTATCCTCAATCCTGATAGGTTGCGTTGTAAATGGCCAGTACCGCCAGCAGCAGTGCCACGCCCACAAGCATGATGCCAAGCCCTGCCAGCTGTCCGGTCATTTTCCAGCCTGCCACCACCAATGCAATGGACAGCACAAACAGCACGATCATCAGCACGATGCGCAGGGCAGGATGCGTTTTCCAGAATGTTTTCATGTTTTGTCACCTTATCCTTTCAAGCCGCCCACCGTCATGCCCTGCGTCAGCTGCTTCTGCACACAGATGTACAAAATCAAAGTGGGCAGCATCACCAGCACAAGACCCGCGTACATGGTGCCGTACTGCGCAGCACTCTGCTGGGCCTGCATCAGATTCAGCAGACCCACCGGCAGAGTACGGGGTGCGCTGGTGGAACTCATAAGGGTCATGGAGATGATGTACTCATTCCAGAAAGACAGGAAGTTGAACAGGATAATAGTGATGATGGAGGGCTTTGCCATGGGGAAGATGATGCGGGTCATGGTGGAAAAATAGCTTGCGCCGTCGATATAGGCGGCCTCCTCAAAATCGTGGGGCAGGGTGGCAAAGTAGCCCGACAGCAGGTAGATGGTAAAGGGCAGCGCGGTGGCGGCGTATACCACCGCCAGCACCACCAGATTGTTCAGCAGAAAGCTGCTGCCGAAATGGCCTTTCAGCCACACATCGCTGTCCCGCAGCATCAAAAAAGATGGGCACCACGATGTAGTTCACGTTGATGAACAGGCCCGCCATGAACAGGGTGTTCAGTACCTTGCACCCCTTGAAGCGGAAGCGGGACAGGCAGTAGGCGGCGGGCAGGGCAACGACCAGCAGCAGTGCCAGCGCCAGCGCGGTGACGATGACCGAGTTGAGCATATATTCGCCCATTTTCGCGCCGTTCCATGCGTTGACGAAGTTCTGCCAGTAGAACCCGGCGGGCAGTGCCCAGGGGTTGCCGTAGAACTCTGCATTCTGCTTGATGGAGGCCATGAACACCCATGCCACCGGCACGATGATGGTAACGGCCAGCAGAACCAGCACAAAATAGATGAAAAACTTGTACAGACCTTCCGCAGAGCGGGAAGATTTTTCGGTGGTATTCTGCATCTTCTTCCCTCCTTAAAATTCCAGCGTATCGCGGTTGGTGACCTTGTTGACACAGGCGGACAGGGCAAACGAGAACAGGAAGATTACCACGCCGATGGCCATACTGTAACCATACAGGCCAGCGTCTTTCTGGCTGTACATATAGCTCAGCGCCACATCCGATGCGCCGTTGGGCCCGCCGCTGGTCATGGCCTTGACGAAGAGGAAGGCCATGTTGATGGTGGAGATGATAAAGAAGGTGAGGGTGGTGCGGATATTCGTCCAGATGAGGGGGATGGTGATCTGGAAGAACTGGGTCAGCCGCCCGGCACCGTCCAGATTGGCGCTCTCGTACAGGCTGATGGGCACAGCAGACATGGAGGCCATGTACATGACCATGTAGTAGCCGATGGCCTGCCACACCATGGCAATGATGATGGAGGGGATGACCAGCTTTTCGCCCTTCCACAGGATGGGGTCGCTCATGCTGCGGAACAGGCCGATGATGCTGTTCAGCATGCCGTTTTCCGGCTTATAGATGGCAGAGAAGATGCCGGAGATGACGACCACCGACAGGATGTTGGGGATGTAGAAGATGATGCGGAAAAAGTTCTGGCCTTTGATCTTCTCCCGGGTGAGGATGGCGGCAAATACCGAGTGCAAAGGCGAAGGTGATCGAGGGTGACCGTTACCACCAGCAGGATCATATCTGCATGGAGCGGATGAACTGGGCGTCCTGCAGCAGATGCTGGAAGTTTTTAAGCCCCACAAAGGTCTCGTTGGGAGAATAGGCACCCCGCTCATACAAACTCATGCGGAACACGTTGAGGGTGGGCAGGATCATAAAGAGGAAAAACAGGATGGTAGCCGGTGCCACACAGAGGAATACGAACCGTTTGCGGCTTTTATCCGTTCTCATAGGGGATTGACCGCTCCTTTCTTGATGGTGCTGTACAGCCCAAAAAAGCGGAGGCGGTAAAAACCGCCCCCGCTGGGCAGGGCTTAATTACTCGATGATGTTGGCGCGCATCTGGTCGCTGGCGGACTTGATGCCGTCGATCCACTGCTGCTCGGTCATGCTGCCGGACACCAGAGAGTTGACAGGGTCGAAGAACACGGTGCGCACTTCCACGCCGGGGATGGCACTGAAGGCTGCAAAGTTGCCCATGGCGGCCTTTGCGCCGTTGTCGTAGATGGAGTAGAACATCTTGTTGTCGCCTTCCAGACTGTCGGCGATGCCCAGCACAGGCTGGATAGCGCCGCTCTCGGCAAACAGCTTGCAGGCTTCGTCGCTGTACAGATAGGCTACAAACTGCTTGGCAGCATCCAGATGCTCAGCACCCGCCGGGATCCATGCCTGCTCGAACCAGGTGTAGCTGTAGCTGTCGCCGCCGGCCTTGACAGCGGGCAGAGCGGTCATGCCCCACTCAAAGCCGTCTGCACGGGGTGCTTCGGCCATCTCGCCCACGATCCAGGTGCCGTTGGGCATAAACAGGGCCTTGTTGTCCAGCACCAGCTGCTGGTTCTGGGTAAAGTCCTGATCGTTGGCCTGTGCGGGGGTGATGGGGTTGGTGTAGGAGGCCAGCTTAGCCACGATATCAAAGCAGGTCTTTGCCTCGGGGGTGTCCCAGATGCCTTCTTCGTAGTGGGTAGCCTTGTTGAAGAAGTCGGGGCCGCCGGCAGCGTACATCAGCGCATAGAAGAAGGCGTCGAAGTAGCCGGTGGTGGGGTAGGTGAACAGGTAGGTGCCCTCGGCGGCAGCCTTGTCGCCCAGTGCCCACATCTCGTCCCAGGTCTTGGGCACGTCCCAGCCCTTTTCCTTCAGGAAACCGGCGTTGTAGAACAGGCCGCAGGGGCTGTAGAACATGGGAGCCAGATAGGTTTTGCCGTCGCCGTAGGGGTTGGTCAGGGAGGTGTCGGTAAAGCCGCCGGCGATCTTCTCGCTCACCTTCTTGCTCTCGCCGGGCACGGTCATGCTCAGCACATCGGTGATGTCGGCGATCAGGTTGCCCTTGATGAACTGCTCGGTCAGGGCAGCTTCACGGCCGGTGGCCAGATGGACCACGTCGGGGTAGTCTCCGCCCTGCATGGAGGGGCCGATGACGTCCTCCAGCTTTTTGTCGGTGGTCAGGTCCACCTTGATGCCGGTCTGGGCGGTAAAGGCCTCGACTACCTTTTTCCACATCTCAGCGCCGTAGCCGGTCTCGATGGCAGCAACCTTGATGGTGACGTCCGCAGCCACTGCGGAAGAAGTAGCGGCAGAAGATGCCGTGCTGGACGCGGTGGAGCTGGCAGCACCACCACAGGCAGCCAGGCTCAGTGCAGCGGCACCCACGCCGGCCGCTTTCAGAAAATTGCGACGAGAAATGCGTTTCATAGTGTATCCTCCATCATAAGATTCCGTTCAAAACACAGCCGGGGCAAACAGGCTTCGTCCGAGAGGGCTGTGGTTTTTTCTGATTCTAATATAGAGGTTTTTACGGTTCGCAACAAGGTCTTTGTTGTTTCGTTTTTAGAAATATTGCTTTTTGGGAAATTCTTTCGGCAAAAGCACTAAAATTGGCCGGAGTGTTTTGGAATATTTCCCCATCTGTAACCGATTTGACATATTTTTGCAGGTCATCAAAGGCAAAAGTATTGATCCTATCCAAAAATCAGGGCTTGCGTTTTTTCTTCATTGCCTCTATAATAAGAAAAAACGTACGAAGCAATGCATCGTTTTTGGGTTCGTATTTTTAGTATCTTGCTTTTATTTTTATGTTTTTTGTTCTTCGCCTCAAAAGGAGCCATTTATGAGTACCGAGCGATTTGATATCCGCCATGCTCCCGCTCCACGGGAATCCTTCCGGCTGCTGTACATCAGCAAAAGCAAATTTGGCGGCGATTGGAACAGCACTGCCCACACCCATTCCTGCACAGAGCTTGTTCTACTGTCTGAGCGGAGAAGGTCAGTTTTATTTAAGCGGTCAGCTTTATCCGGTCAAACCGGATGATATGATCATCGTCAATCCGCAGGTAGAGCATACCGAGTTGAGCCTGAATGCTTCACCGCTGGAATACATTGTATTGGGCGTTGCTGGCATCGAGATCTTATTTGGAAAATCAGATTCTTCCTACGCCATATTCAACTGCCGGAAAAATCGGGAGCGGATGGTGACGCTGCTCCATATGCTGCTGGCCGAAGCAGACCGCAGTCTGGACGGCTGCGAAACGGTCTGTCAGGATCTGCTGGAAGTGGCTGCTCATCTGGCTGGTGCGGTGTACCACGCTTTCTTTGCAGGTAGAGGAAACGCCCCGCTCCGACAGCCGGGAGTGTGTGGAGATCAAGCGGTATCTGGACAGCAACTACCGCGAAGATATCTCGCTGGATATCCTTGCTGAAATCGCCCACATCAACAAATACTATCTGGCCCATACCTTCCAAAAAGAGTATGGCATCTCTCCGATCACCTATCTGAACCGCCGCCGCATTGAGGAAAGCAAATATATGCTGGGCAACACCGGTTACAGTCTGGCGCAGATCAGCGAGTTGATGGGCTTTTCCTCTCCCAGCTATTTTTCCCAATGCTTCCGCAAGGCGGAAGGCTTGACCCCCAATGAATACCGCCGTCAGGTGCGGCAGGGACAACGCCCTGCTCTGTCAAAACGGCATGAAGCATAACGCGCGGAATTTGTGATGAAATCCGTTACCCTTTCTCTGCTCCGGTCTGCTGCAAATGCCTTTGATTTTGGCGGGCCTGATGGAGAATGTCTGCGGCGTGACCCGGCATCTGCGGGCGAAAATTCTTGCCCCTTTGGGACTGCTTCTTGTTGGGGCGTGCCTGCCCCAAACCCTGCCAGATAAAAGCAAAGGGGCATTATCTGCCCCGATGCTTTTCCTTTCGCTTCTGCTGTTTCAGTTCAAACTGACGCTGCTTTTCTGCTTCGCGTTGTTTACGGCTAAGTGCTTTTCGCACCAGCTTGTTTTCTTCTCGCTGCATTTGCAACGCCTGCTGTGATTTTGTGCCGATTCCTGTGGCAGCTGTTTCCTTTCGGATCTGCCGTTGCAATCGCTTTGGATTCACAGAATCTTTCTTTATAACTGTCTCAACAGATGGACTGAAGCGCAGCCGACTGTAATTCTTGAGCAGATACTCCCAAACTTCATAGTCCTTTGGTTCTGCGCCAAACACGACTTTACACACTGAAAGCTTTCTTCTTTCAATACGTTCAAACACTCCGATCCAGAATGGAGCCTCAAAAAACACAGTCAGCTTTGTAGAATCAATGTCCATAACGAAACCCTCCTGAAATAAATCCTTACAGGAACGGACAACCCGGAGGGGAAGGTTACTTACCTACACCGTGCGGTGCAGACGGCTGGGCTACCTACCAGCTCTGGCATCTCTCAGAAAGAAATGCGTTGCGTTTTTATCCTGCTTTTATTATATAAAGCACATCCCTGTGCATTATATCTACCTTAATTGGTTTTCCAAGTGAAGTATACCACACTCGTGGTCAAATGACCACCCATATATACGAGAATTTGGCCGTTTTACTGCGTACGCGCGTACCAACCAGGCAGTTGCCGTGTTGGTTCTCAAAAACTGTTTTACGAACACCCAGCATCGGGGAACGCCCTGTTGTACATATCTCTATCGTCTGTGGTCTTAATCGCAAGTTTTACAAGCAGTGCAATTCTCAACGACCGATTTGCGATATGCAATTCACGGTTGTTGCCAACGAATCAAATCGTGAATTGCGATGGCAGGGTGCGTCCGGGTGGGCGCACCCTGTTTTTTTATGCTTCATCGTTTTCTGCGCGCAGCATCCGGTATCCGACACCAACATGGGTCTGGATCAGATGCGGCGCATCTGGGCATCGTTCCAGTTTTTTGCGCAGGGATGCCATGTAAACGCGCAAGGAGGCAATGTCATTTTCCTGCGTACTGCCCCATACTTTCTGCGTGAGGGAGGTATGCGTCAGCACTTTGCCCACATTATGCGCCAGCACACACAGCAGCTTGTACTCGATGGGGGTCAAATGCAATTCATTCTCGCTCAACCAGACGCAGCCTGCCGAGAAGTCGATCTTCAAAGGACCATTGACAAAAACCGGGCTGTTTATACCGTCAGAGGCCAGCAGATTCAATCGGCGCTGCGTTACACGCAGTCTTGCCAGCAGCTCATCCACGGAAAACGGCTTTGTCAGATAATCGTCTGCGCCGTTGTCCAGTGCCTCGATCTTATCAGAATCCTCGCTCCGGGCACTCAGGACGATGATGGGCAGGTTCGACCATGTGCGGACGCTGCGGATGACCTCGATGCCGTCTATATCGGGCAGCCCGAGATCCAGCAGCATGATGTCCGGGTTGTGGCTGGTAGTCATCATGATCGCCGTTTCCCCATTGGAAGCAGTCAGATATTTATAGCCGTGGGTCTTCAGGGTCGTTGTGATCAGACACCGTACAGGAACATCATCCTCTACGACCAGAATGGTCGGCTTATTCATGAATATTCACCTCACTTTGCGGCAATGCAAAGGAAAAGACACTGCCATTGGGAATGTTGTCACGCAGGGTCAATGTTCCGCCGTGAGCCGTCAGGATCGCACGGCAGAGGGGCAAGCCCAGTCCAAGGCTGCGGTGGCTGTCTGCGATGCGGCTCTGCCCGGTATAAAACATCTCGAACACCTGTGCTTTTGCGCGATCCGGAATGCCGGGACCGTTATCTGCAACTTCCACTACGACCTGATGGTCTTTCCGGTAAGCCGAGATCTGAATGACCGAGCCCACGGGGGTGTATTTGATGGCGTTATCCACCAGATTGACAACGACCTGCATGATCAGCCGTGCATCCACATTGACCAGGAGGATCTCGTCCCCATACTGTGTTGTGATGGTGTGTTCGCAGCTTTTCCGGTTGACATGATGCAGTGCTTCTTCAATCATTTCGTCCATCAGTTGCGGCGAGATCTGCAGATTCATCCGCCCATCTTCAATGCGGGTGATGGAAAGCAGATTTTCCACCAGACCGATCAGCCATTGTGCATCGTCAAAAATATCGGTGCAGATCTTGTTCCGGGTCTCTGTATCCAGCGTTTCTCCGTTGGAAAGCAGATTGCTGGCATTGCCGGAAATGGAGGTCAGCGGGGTGCGCAGGTCATGGGAGATCGTGCGCAGCAGGTTTGCCCGCAGCTCTTCATTTTTTGCCTGCACGGTTGCCTGCTCTTTTTCCAGTGCGTTTCTGCGGTTTTCGATGGCCAGCGCACCTTCGCCCAGAATGGAGAGCAGCACACTGTTTTCAAAGGCATCCAGCGGTTTTTCAGACAGGTCGATCCCAACCACTCCAAACACGCCGCCTCCGGTCCGAAGTGCAAGATAAAGTCCCTTTGCGTCCGGGCAGCTATCCGTGCCTGCACCGGAACGCTTTTTGTTGGCAAACGTCCAGTTTGCTGCATCCCGTTCTTCCGGTGCAGAAAAGATGTTTTGCGCCGTTTCATCGTCAACCCCAAAAACCTGTTCTGAACCAAGAACTCCGTTTTGTCCGGGTAGACGATCAGGCTCCGGTTCAGCAGCTTCATCAACTGGGACGCTGTCTGAGAGAGGATTTCTTCCTCGCTTTTTGCTCTCTGTAAAAGCTGATTTGTGTCAAAGAGTATTTTTGTACGGAACGCTGCCTGCGCAGACATTTTTGCATGATCCTTCAGCCGTGTCGTCAACGTGCAGGTAATGATTGCAGAGGTCAGCATCAGGGCAAATGTGACCTGATAACCGGGGTCATACGCATGGAATGTCAGGCGCGGTTCCGTCAAGAAAAAATTGTATAGCGCAACACTGGCAACGGAGCCCAGCACACCGCAGGTGTAACCGCTGGTACACAATGCGGTGAACAGCACCCCCAGCATATAGAGCATAATAATGTTATAGCGTGCAAAGTCCAGCTGCAGGAAAAAGAAGCCGATGAGCGTGATGCAGCTCAGGATGCCTGCGGTGATCAGCAGATCACAGACAGAGGGTAGAAGCGGACGGGTGAACAGCTTCCGTCCTGAACCGTAGCCGGTCTCTGCAGAAGCATCCGGGATGATATAAATATCCAGATTGGGCGCAGTCAGCGTTAATTTTTCAGTCAGTGACGGTCCGCTCCAGAAATGGCGGCGATGTACGCTGGAGCGCCCCAGCACGATTTTTGTAATGCCGGAGATCCGGGCAAACTCTGCGATCTGCTGCGGAATGTCATCCCCGTAGATCGTAGAAATGTCGGCACCTGCCTGCTCTGCCATACGAATGTGCTGCTGCAAGCGCCGACGGTCTTCTTTTCCCATCTGATCCGAGTCAGGCGTCCGGACATAGAGAGCTGTAAAGGTCCCTCCAAACGCCTTTGCCATCGTTGCTGCCGTCCGCACGATCTTTGCATTGGAGGGAGAGGACGACAGACACGCCAGAATATGTTCAGTGGGTGGGTCGTTCTGATTCATAAAGATCACCTGCCTTGCCCACAGTATAGCACAATTTGATGGTCACGACCACCAGCCACGTCTTTTTCCTTCTTGTCGAATGATCTCCTTCCGCATGTGATCCAGCGCATCTGCTGCCCGGAAACCACTCAACATGACTCCAAGAACCATCAGCAACAAAACGACATCCATATGATCCGTCCTATCTTTTCAGAGCCGGAAACACTTCTGGATTGATGCGTATTTTCCCAAAACCAGCATACTTTCATCCCGGCACAGCTGCGTATCCGGCGTGATGTTCATATCGAGCTTTCCGTCTTTTTTCAGCGCAAGAATGTTGATGTTATACTTTTTTCGGATATTGATCTCACCGATCGTGCGATCCATCCATTCCGGCGGAATGGTCACTTCCATGATGGCGTGGTCGTCCTGCAGCTCGATATAATCCAGAATGTGTTCGGAGCTGTATCGGATCGCTGCCCACTTTGCCAGCTGCTTTTCCGGGTAGACCACTTCATCCGCACCGTTGCGCAGCAGAAACTTGGCTTGTACATCCCGCTCTGCACGCGAGACCACAAGCTTTGCGCCCAGCTCCTTGAGCAGTGATGTTGTTTCCAGTGAGCTTTGAAAATTGCCGCCGATGGTTACGATACACACATCAAAATTGCCGACACCAAGGGAGCGCAGAAAGTATTCGCTGGTGCTGTCACCAATCTGTGCATTCGTCACATAGGAAAGCACGGCGTTCACACGGTCTTCGTTGCTGTCGATTGCCATGACCTGATGACCCAGCTCATTCAGTTCCTGCGCAATATGGCGGCCAAAACGGCCAAGCCCGATCAAAAGAATCGATTTCATACTTGTCTCCTTTATCCGATTGCGATTTTCTCCTGCGGCAGACGAGAGTGGGCAGGGCTGCTGCCAAATGCCGCATAGATCAACGTCAATCCGCCAACACGTCCCAAAAACATCAGTGCGATCAGCACCCCCTGCGAAAGGATGCCCAACTGCGGCGTGATGCCCAATGTCAGACCTACCGTTGCCACAGCCGAAGCGGTCTCATACAGACAGACCGACATCGGCAGCTGCTCGGCCGCAGCAATGACAAAGGCTCCGAGGAAGAACAGCGTCAAATACATCCCTGCGATCGTGGCAGCATTCTTGACCGCGGAACCATCTATGCGCCGCCCGAAAAATTCGGCATCATCTCTGCGGCGGAAGGTCGCCCACATATTGGCCAGCAGAACGGCAAATGTTGTGGTTTTCATGCCGCCTGCCGTAGAGCTGGGCGAACCGCCCAACAGCATCAGAACCACCATCAATGCCTGTGAAGTGCTGTCCATCGCAGCAAGATCAGCGGTGTTAAAACCGGCAGTACGGGGTGTAACGGATTGGAACATCGACAATAAAATGCGCTGCCGGGCAGAGCCTGCCGTGAACTCGAAACAATAAAAGTACAGCGTTGGCAGTACCAGAAGAAATGCCGTTGTGACAAGGATCACCTTGCTCTGCATCCGGTAACGGTGAAAATCAAGGCGGTATGTACAAATGTCCTCCCATGTCAGAAAGCCAAGGCCGCCAAAGATGATCAGGGCCGCGATCACTGTGGTAAGCAATGGGTCACCTGCATACCGTGTCAGCGAAACAAATTTTGCCCCCTCTGTTCCCAGCAGGTCAAAACCGGCATTGCAGAACGCCGAAATGGAATGAAACAGTGCATACCAGATCCCGCGCAAACCATAATCGGCGCAAAATGTCGGCAGCAGCAGTGCAGCACCGGCCAGTTCAAACAGAGCGGTGATCCGCAGAATAAAGCCTGTCAGTCGCACGATGCCGCCCATCTGCGGGGCAGCCGTAGCTTCCTGCATCGTGCTGCGCTGCTTGAGGGAGATCTTTCGCCCGGAAAGCAGCGCAAAGGCAGCGCCCACCGTAATGACGCCCAATCCTCCAATCTGGATCAGAAGAAGGATCACGCTCTGCCCGAATGCCGACCAGTAGCTGCCGGTATCCTGAACCACCAGTCCGGTCACGCAAAGGGCAGAGGTGGAGGTAAACAGTGCCTCATGGAACGGTGTGACGCACCGCTGCTGTGCAGCGATCGGAAGCATCAGAAGCAACGCGCCCACCAGATCAACTGCCGCAAAACCTGCAATAATGACCTGAAAAGAAGAAAAACGATGCCGCCTGTAACGAGGATATTGAATCATAAAAGCTCCTTTACCTATCCGTGTGCATAAAGATTAGCATGGAATAGATAAAAGAGCCGTAAAGAAAATTGTAGAAGTATAAAGATTCCATTAAAATTGATCAGGCAACACTAAAAAACGCCGGACATCACCAGCTCAGAAAAGCGATAATGTCCAGCATTCATTAGAAAACAAATAATCCGAACCCATCTCCTATCGGAAACAAGTTCGGATCATTTCTGTTTGGTCCGAGTGGCGAGAATCGAACTCACGGCCTCTTGAACCCCATTCAAGCGCGCTACCAAAACTGCGCTACACCCGGTCATCATCCGTTGCCTCCCTACCGAAGCATCGGCGACATGAGATATTATACTCGGATGAGACGGCCTTGTCAACGGATTTTTGCAATTTTTTGGATTTTTTGAATAAAGTATGATTTTGACGGTGATGCGCTGCTTTGCATCGTACTAATTCCTCCCACCGTCGCATAAATTTCTTCCAAATGGCTTTCAAATGGGAAGAGAGGGGAGAGCATTTTGGCAAAGCAGGAACGAATCGAGCAGGCGGCAGTCTGCCGCGAGATAGGAGCCCGCACCGGCGGCGACATCCTCATTGGTGTGGTGGGGCCGGTGCGCACGGGCAAGAGCACCCTCATCAAGCAGTTTATGGAAAAGCTGGTGCTGCCCGCCATCGGCCCGGAGGACGCGAAGCTCCGCGCCCGCGATGAGCTGCCCCAGTCGGCAGCGGGACGCACCATCATGACCACCGAGCCCAAGTTCATCCCGGAGGCGGCGGTGCCGCTGGCGCTGGAGGGCGGGGGAGAGTGCAGCATCCGGCTCATCGACTGCGTGGGCTACATGGTGGAGGGGGCCATGGGCCACGAGGAGAATGACAAGCCCCGGATGGTCAAAAGCCCCTGGTTCGACGAGGAGATCCCCTTCGACCTCGCTGCCGAGACCGGCACCCGCAAGGTCATCCGGGACCACTCCACCATCGGCATCGTCGTCACCACCGACGGCACCATCAGCGAGATACCCCGCGAAAACTACATCCCGGCAGAAAAGCGGGTCATCGACGAACTGGAAGCGCTGGGCAAGCCCTTCGTCATCCTGCTCAACAGCACCCACCCCGACGCCCCCGAGACAAGAGCGATGGCGGCGGAAATGGAAGAGAGCTATGGCCGGACCGTTCTGCCTGTGAGCTGCCTCGACCTCGACGAGGCGCAGCTGGGCGAGATTTTGCAGAAGGTGCTCTACGAGTTCCCGGTGCGGGAGCTGGATTTCGCCCTGCCCCGCTGGGTGACGATGCTGGACAAAGGCCACTGGCTCCAGACCGAGGTATACACAGCGGCCATGCAGCTCTCCGAGAAAATTTCCCGGATGAAGGACGTCTCCGACTCCGGCCGGGCGGCGCTGGACTGCGAGGCCGTAGAAAACGCCGCTCTCAGCGGGATGAACCTCGCCGACGGTGTGGTCCGCATCACGGTGCTGCTCAAGCCCGAGGTGTTTTATAAGGTGCTCAGCGAGCAGACGGGCCTGGAAATCGGCGACGAAGCAGGGTTGATGCCCTGCATCATCGAGCTGGCCAAAGCCAAGCGTGCCTACGAGAAGATACGCAGTGCGATGGAGCAGGTGGAGGCCACCGGCTACGGCATCGTGATGCCGTCCATCGACGAGCTTTCGCTGGAACAGCCCGAGATCGTCCGGCAGGGCGGGCGGTACGGCGTCCGTCTCGAGGCCAGCGCGCCGTCCATCCATATGATGAAGGCGGTCATCCACACCGAGCTGAGTCCCATCGTGGGGACGGAGAAGCAGAGCGAAGACCTCGTGCAGAGCCTTTTGAAGGATTTCGAGGACGACCCCGTCCGCCTGTGGGAGTCGAACATCTTTGGCAAGAGCCTCCACGAGCTGGTCAACGACGGCCTGCAGACAAGCTGCTCCATATGCCGCAGGACGGCCCGGGCCGTTTGCAGGAGACGCTGGAACGGTCATCAACGAGGCTGTACCGGACTCATCTGTATCTTGATCTAACAAAAGTCCGCTGCACGAAACCAACGTGCAGCGGACTTTTATGCTATTTCTCTTCTTCGGTCAATTTGGTGATGAGCATCTGATAAATCTCATTGCCCTTCAAAATGAACTGCTTTTTTACCATCTCAGCGCTCAGCCGGTCGGGAGTGCCGATGTCCAGACAGAACAGCTCGCTGTCCAGAGCCTTCACCTGACAGCGCACAGAGCAATGGCCGTCGGCCTTTTCGCTGATGCGGGCGCTGTACTCGGCTTCCTTGCGCGCCCAGGTCTGGCTGCGCAGCACGGCGGCGACCGCCTTTTCCCGCACACTGCGGGGCAGGTCGTAGGCCAGCTCCTGCGCCACTTTCCGGCCCTTGTCGGTGATGGTGTACCGGTCGCCGTCCGCCGTCACGAGCTGCTGCCTGGCGATGTCGTCCAGGCAGGAGCCGATCTCAAAATAATTTACCAAAGCCTCTTCCATCAGGGCGTTTTCGATCTCCGTCCGTGTGATAGGCCCGGCGTTCTTGACAAGATAACACAGCAGCAATCGTATCTCGGTGCTGTTGGTCAGCCCACCGGGACGCACACCGGCGGTAAAAGCATCGTTGGCGGCCATTGTTACTCCCATCTCCCGTGTTCTATAGTATTAACTATAGTATAAAGGGTTTCACGCCGGATTGCAAGCCATGACCGAAAAATCCGTCTCGATGCGCTTGTGGCTTTCGGGGGTGGAGTAGAGCCAGTGGTCGAGGTGGCCCTCGGTGATGAAGTACCGCAGCTCGAAGCGGTGGCTCTGGCTGAGGGCGTGGTTGACGATGACGAGCTTTATCTTCATCTTCTCGGGCAGGATGTTCTTGATGTAGACGCTCACAGCCTGCCCGGGCCGCAGGTCGGGGCAGCTCTCGGCGAGGCCCGCGAGGTTGGGCGCGATCTCGATGAAGGTGCCGTACTCCTCCACGCTCCGCACGATGCCCACCACCGTTTCGCCCACCGTAAATGCGGCAGCGTTCTCGGCCCAGGTGCCCAGCAGCTCCCGGATGGTCAGCACGAACCGCCCCTGTGCGTCCCGGCTCTTGATGGCGCAGAGGATCTGCTGCCCTATGCTGACCCGGTCGGCAGGGGAGGAGATACGGCTCACCGACATACAGTCGATGGGCAGCAGGGAGCTGATGCCGCAGCCTACGTCACAGAACGCGCCGAAGGGCTCGATGTGGGTCACGATGCAGGGCAGGATGTCGCCGGGTTGGAGCTGGTCGAGGTATTCGGCCTTGCACATCCGCTGTGCTTCAGCGCGGGAGAGGCGGTAGACAGTCTGTCCGTTTTCGTCGGTGTCGATGCCCTCGATGACAAAGCAGGTGGGCCGGCCTACCCGCGTCAGTACGGCGATGTCCCGTACGCTGCCGGTGTCGGCCCCGTCGGCGCACTGCCCGAAGGGCATTACAGCCCGGCAGCCGCCCAGCTCGAACCGGAGCTGACGCTGGGTGTCGAAGGCCAGCGCCGTGCTCTGCAGGATCTCGCGGCTGGCCATCGCGGCCCGCAGTTCGGCGGCGCTCAGGCGGGAAGCATTGCGGTAGTTGTTTTCGGTACGAAACGCTTGCATCATCTTTCATTCCTCTTTCTCTGTTTTTTGGGGTAGCATTGCAGCTACAAAAGAAGCTGCTTTCGTAAGCAGGGTGCGCCGAATGGCGAGAATTTTTGTCAGTAAACAAGGCGATTTTCCGCAGCAATCCTGACGGATTGCAAGGGAAAGCAACGCAGTGTGCTGGCAAAAAGACCGCTCAGGCGGTGTGCAATGCTTATGAAAGTGGCTTCTAAACCATATGCGGCTGCATTTGCATTTTATACGAGTTTGGATTATACTATAGATGTGTGTCTCTCTTTTGGACACACGGCCTGTACTATAAATGTGCAGACAGGAGGGATTCAATATGGATATTGCAGTCGGTGATACCATCCTTACCCGCAAACAGCACCCCTGCGGAGCAGCAAGCTTCGAGGTGCTGCGGGTGGGCATGGATTTCAAGATCCGCTGCACGGGCTGTGGCCGCGAGGTCATGCTGCCCCGGGCAAAGATCGAGAAGAACATCAAAAAGGTCATCAAACCGGACCAGGAATAGCCCGGCGGCACAGCACATTCAGAAACTGTTTGTAAGGAGAACTGCCTGATATGCCGAATCTGACTTCCCAAATGGAGGCCGTCTGCCGCCGGTTCGAAGAACTTTCTATCCGTCTCAATCAGCCCGAAACTGCCGCCGACCCGGCGCAGTTCCGCCGCCTGATGCAGGAGTACCATGAAGCACAGCCGGTGGTGGACGCTTACCACGCCCTCACCACTGCGCAGGACCACCTGGCACAGGCGAAAGCCCTGCTGGAAGGGGACGAGCCCCTCGACGCGGACTTTAAGGCTATGGTACAGCAGGAACTGAGCGAAAAAAGTCAGGATGTGGCAGAGCTGGAAAATAATCTCAAAATTTTGCTGCTGCCGAAGGACGCAAACGACGAGAAAAGCGTCATCATGGAGATACGCGCCGGTGCCGGCGGCGAGGAAGCGGCGCTGTTCGCCCACAGCCTCGTGCGGATGTACACCATGTACGTCCAGAGCCGGGGCTGGGAGATGGAGCTGCTGAACCTCAACGAGACGGAACTCGGCGGAACCAAGGAAGCCGTCTTTGCGGTCAATGGCCGGGGCGCCTACAACCGCCTCAAGTACGAGAGCGGCGTCCACCGGGTGCAGCGTGTGCCCGAGACGGAGACGCAGGGCCGCATCCACACCTCGACGGCCACCGTGGCCGTGATGCCGCAGGCCGAAGAGGTGGACTTTGCGCTGGACATGAAGGACCTGCGCATCGACACCTTCCGCTCTTCGGGTGCGGGCGGCCAGCACATCAACAAGACGTCCAGCGCCATCCGCGTCACCCACATCCCCACCGGAACCGTGGTCGAGTGCCAGAACGAGCGCAGCCAGTTCCAGAACAAGGACAAGGCTCTGGAGATCCTGCGCAGCCGCCTGCTGGCCCAGAAGCAGAAGGAGCAGCAGGACGCCATCAACGCTGACCGCGCCGGTCAGGTGGGAACAGGGGACCGCAGCGAGAAGATACGCACCTATAACTTCCCGCAGGACCGCTGCACCGACCACCGGATCGGCCTGACGGTACACAACCTCGACAAGATCATGGACGGCGATCTGGACGACATCATCGACGCCCTTGCCACCCGTGAGCAGGCCGAGAAACTGCAAAAGCTGAACGCATAAACTTGCGCAGAATGCGCACGAAAAGCTGTAAAGGATAATTGCCTTACAGAAGAAAAGAGCGATGATTCGTATGAGTATCAATACTGAAGTCCGCCCGGCTGACGCAGAGGGCATTGCCCGCGCAGCCGAGCTTCTGCGGCAGGGCGAGCTGGTAGCCCTGCCTACCGAGACGGTCTACGGCATCGCGGCCGACGCCCGCAACGGCGAGGCCGTGAGCAAGATCTTTGTGGCGAAGGGACGTCCGCAGGACAATCCCCTCATCGTCCACGTCACCGGCCCTGACGATGCTGCACGGCCTCGTCAGCGAGGTGCCGGAACGCGCCCAGCTGCTGATGGCGGCGTTCTGTCCCGGCCCGCTGACCATCATCATGCCCCGCGGCCCCGAGGTGGCGGCGGAGTGCTGTGCCGGTCTGGACACCGTGGGCATCCGGATGCCCAGCCACCCGGTGGCACGGGCCGTCATTGAAGCCAGCGGCTGTGCCTTTGCGGCCCCGTCGGCCAACCTCTCCGGCAAGCCCAGCCCCACCAACGCACAGGACGTCTTTACCGATATGGATGGCCGCCTGCCCCTCATTCTGGACGGCGGCGAGTGCGACTGGGGCGTGGAGTCCACCGTCGTGTCGGTGGTGGGCGAAAAGCCCACCCTCTTCCGTCCCGGCCACATCACGCTGGAGGACCTCGAGCGTGCGCTGGGCGAGGAAGTGGAAGTCTCCAAGGCCATCCTCGAGAAGCTGCCGGAGGGCGCGGTCGTCCGCAGCCCCGGCATGAAGTATAAGCACTACGCCCCCAAGGCGGATGTGACCCTTCTGGACGGCACCTTCGAGCAGTTCAAAGCCTATGTGGATGCCCACGCCGCTGAGAACCCCAGCTGCCTCTGCTTTACCGGCGAGGCCGAAAAGCTGGGCGTACCCTGTGTGGAGTATGGCCGGGAGGGCGACGGAGCCGACCAGGCAAAGCACATCTTCCGCTCCCTGCGTGCGCTGGATGAGCAGGGCGATGCTGTGGTCTACGCCCGCTGCCCCCAGAAAGACGGCCTGTCCATGGCTGTCTATAACCGCCTCATCCGCGCAGCTGCGTTCCGGGTGATAAAGCTATGATGACGCTGGGTATCACCGGACGCAGCGGCTGCGGCAAATCGACGGTTACGGCGGTGTTCGCGGCCCGGGGCATCCCGCTGGCAGACGCCGACCAGCTCTCCCGTGAGATCCTGCTTCCGGGTTCACCGCTGCTGCCCCAGCTGGCTGAGCGCTTCGGGGCAGATATTATAAAGGAAGACGGCACCCTTGACCGCCGCCTGCTGGCCGACCGCGCCTTTGCAACGCCCGAGGGGAAAGCTGCGCTCGACGCGCTGACCCACCCGGAGATCGTCCGCCGCATCCGCGCCGCCAAACAGGCCGCGCAGCAGGCGGGGGCGAAGCTCTTTGTGCTGGACGGCGCGGTCATCATCGGCACGGCGGCAGAGGCCGAGTGCGACAAGCTCTGCGTGGTCACGGCACCGTTTGAAGTCAGCGTGGAGCGCATCGCGGCCCGGGACGGCATCTCGCCCGAGATGGCCGCCCGCCGCCTCAACGCCCAGACGCCGGAGGCTGTGCTGACCGCCAGGGCAGACTACATCCTGCCCAACACCTCCACCCGCGAGGCGCTGGCGAAGGCAGCAAACGAGCTCTGTGACGCTCTCATCGGGGAGGGAGGCCGCGATTGAAAACGCTGTTCCGACTGCTGCGCAGACTGGTGGTGCTGGTCTGCATCGCGGCAGTGCTCCTGATGGCTCTGCCGCCCCTCGCCCGGGAGGCCGATCGGCTGCTCTACCCCCGCAAATACAGCCGGCAGGTGGAGCAGTGGGCCGCAGAATACGAGCTCGACCCGCTGCTGGTCTATGCGTTCATCCGCACGGAGAGCGGCTTCGACCCCGCCGCCACTTCCAGCGTGGAGGCCCGGGGGCTGATGCAGATGACCGAGGAGACCTTTATCTGGCTGCGCAGCAAAATTGCGCCGGATGAGGACCTGACCTTCGATGAACTCTACGACCCTGACGTCAGCATCCGCTTCGGCTGCTACTACATCCATCTCTGCATGGAGCGGTACGGCGGCGATGTGGCTACCGTCGCCGCCGCCTACCACAGCGGATGGGGGACAGTAGATAATCTGCTGCGGATGGAAGAGCATTCCTCCGACGGGCAGACCCTGAAAGGCTTCCCTTATAACCAGATGCACCATTACGTCGAAAAGATAACCGCCAGCTACGCCGTCTATACCCGTCTCTACGGCGGCTGAATCTCAACCAATGAAGAAGAACCGACAGGCCAAAAACCTGCGGGTCTTTGATAGATGAAGCTGTTTTCATGGCCAGAGTGTACCGGATGAACGAGGATTTTTGCTTGCAGGCAAGGCGATTTTCCGCAGCGATCCTGACGGATTGCAAGGGAAAGCAACGCAGTATGCGGGCAAAAAGGCCGTTCAGACGGTGTGCAATGGCCGTGAAAACAGCTTCCAACAAGTGTAAGAAAACAGAAAGGCAGGAGAGATCCTATGGCAGAAAAAACTCCGAACCAGCAGCTGGCTGAAAAGCTGCTGTTTAAGCCCGCTTACGTCGGCGACAAGTCCGCCGCCGTCAAGCAGGAGGCCCATGCATTCGCTGAGGGCTACAAGAAATTCCTCGACGCAGGCAAGACCGAGCGCGAGGTGGCCGCTGAGAGCGAGCAGATGCTCAAGGAGGCAGGCTACCAGCAGTTCGACCCGAAGAAGACCTACGCCCCCGGCGACAAGGTCTACTTCAGCCAGCTGGGCAAGGCCATCGTGGCTTCCACCATCGGCACCCGCAGCTTCGAGGACGGCTTCCATCTGGTCATCGCTCATACCGACAGCCCCCGTCTGGACCTGCGCCCGACCCCGCTGTACGAGTCCGACCACTTCAGCTACTTCAAGACCCACTACTACGGCGGCATCCGCAAGTACCAGTGGGGTACCATGCCGCTGGCGATCCACGGCGTGTTCTCCCGCGCTGACGGCACCACCGTCTCTGTGAACGTGGGCGAGGACGAGAACGACCCCGTCTTCTGCATCACCGACCTGCTGCCCCATCTGGGCGCTGAGCAGGGCGAGCGCAAGCTGAGCGACGGCATCCGGGCCGAGGAACTGAACATCCTCATCGGCTCCGACGCTGTGGACGACGAGGAAGTGAAGGAAGCTGTCAAGCTGAATACCATGATCCTCCTCAACGAGAAGTACGGCATCACCGAGAAGGATTTTGCCCGCGCTGAAATCGAGATCGTCCCCGCTTATAAGTCCCGCGACGTCGGCTTCGACCGCTCCATGATCGGCAGCTACGGCCACGATGACCGCGTCGATGCATATCCCGCTCTGATGGCCGAGATCGCCACCAAGAATCCCGCCTTCACCACCGTCTGCGTTCTGACCGATAAGGAAGAGATCGGCTCCGACGGCGTCACCGGTATGCAGAGCATGTACGTCTTCCACTTCATGCAGGAGCTCTGCCGTACCGCTGGTCAGGACGACATCATTGCTTTCCGCAACAGTGTCTGCCTGTCCGCCGACGTCACCGCTGCTTATGACCCGAGCTGGGCCAGCGCTTTCGAGCCGATGAACGGCACCTACGCAGGCCGCGGCATCGCGCTGTTCAAGTACACCGGCAGCCGCGGCAAGAGCGCTGCAAACGACGCTTCTGCCGAGCTGGTGGGCTATGTCACCCGCATGATGGACGCCGACGACGTTGCATGGCAGATTGGTGAGCTGGGCCGCCTCGACCTGGGCGGCGGCGGCACCATCGCAAAGTATGTTGCCAACCGCGGCATCCCCGTCATCGACATCGGTGTGCCTGTGCTGTCCATGCACTCTCCCTTCGAGGTCATCCACAAGACCGACCTGTACATGGCTTATCGTGCCTTCGTCCTGTTCAATCAGGCCGCTGAGTAAGCTGCTTCTACGCACCAAAGCCCCGGAAAGTCTGCCGTCTGGCAGGCCCTCCGGGGCTTTTTGCTATGTTGTG
>ENA-OQKC01000323-OQKC01000323.1-human-gut-metagenome-genome-assembly--contig:-NODE-323-length-20826-cov-3.819363_pt1 | contig 20826 bp, 24 predicted proteins | sample MGYA00242774_ERZ504790 | MGnify/ENA primary metagenome ERZ504790 (study PRJEB26092, sample SAMD00036419) | human gut metagenome | host: Homo sapiens | study: EMG produced TPA metagenomics assembly of...
GGTAATATTATTTTCATTTTTGATCACTACCTGATCACCTCCACGGCCCAGTGCCATCTCAATGGCAATTCTGGCATATTCGTAATTCTGGATATACGTAGAAGCATTCAGACCGATTCCGATACTTAATGTCACAGCCATTTCATTTCCGATGTTAACCGTCTTAACCTCATCCAGGATATGAAAACGCTGTTCCTTCAGTGTTTCCAGTGAACTCTGGCGCATGATCAGAAGATATTTATCTTTCTCCAGTTTCTTCACAAGGCCGTCAAAGTTGGAAAAATACTTGGTGATCTTTCGGTCGATCAGTGCGATAAGCAGAGATCTTCTCACATCCTCCACGCTCTCCAGTGCTTCTTCATAATTATCCAGATAAGCCAGTGCTACAACAAGCTTGTTATCCTCATTTTTCTGGATGTATTCCTTAAGCTCTGTTTCATCATAAAGATACATGGCGATCAGACTGACATTCTGGGACATATTCTCCAGAATATCCGCATGACTGACTACTTCACCCATAGTCACCCGCTGCATGGAAACCCGATAGATCCGATCCCCGAAATGTATACTCATCTCAGAAATTTCCGGTTCATCGGCTACAGGAAGCTTGTCCGGAGTAATATCCGGGAAAACTGTGCTGATATTTTTTTTATAAAACTGATCTCTCCCCGTGATCTCTGAAAAAACACGGTTGGACCAGATCATGCGGCCTTCCATATCCATAATGGCATAAGGAAGCGCCAGTTCTTCCAGCATCCGCTTTTCTACCACATCATACTGATTGGCAAATGCGATCATATCATTGATGATCAGCGGTTTGTGATATCGAAAAAGCTGTACTGCGATAAAAATATAGAGCACAGTACCTACAGACACCAGAATTCCGGCCTTTACACTTACAATAAACACCAGCAGGTCCAGCAGCACGACCAGGACCGAAAGGTACAGCGGCCAGCGCATGAAGTGTTTCATAGGCCCCTTGAATTTAACTTTGTTGTTCATTGCTTTTTCCTGTTCTTAATGTAATTTAACCCACAAGTTATTTAACATTATACCAGATTCCTTATTATAATTCCATAGCAATGATAAAATCTGTTTCGCTCATAAGAAAGAATCCTGCTTGCAGGATTCTCCGCCTGCGACGGGTCGCTTCAGCGACATTATTCCTCTAATATAAAAAACAAGGCCGCTGCCTTCAGATGACTGCTCATCTGTTTCGCAACGACCCTGTATAAGATCAGAATTAGTCCTGAACGTATGGCATCAGGGACATATGACGTGCTCTCTTAACAGCAACTGTCAGTGCTCTCTGATGTTTCGCACAGTTACCTGTAATTCTTCTCGGGAGAATTTTACCTCTCTCGGAAACATACTTTCTTAACTTTGCTACATCCTTGTAATCGATCTCGTTATTCTCTTTACCGCAGAATACACAAACTTTTTTTCTTCTGCGTCCGCCTCTTCTCTTCATCGGAGAATCTGGTCTCTCGCCTCTATTGTAAGCCATGATTGTTTCCTCCTATCTTATTCGTCTCATCTGTCTTGATCAGATGTTCTAATTGAACGGCAGCTCCTCATCAATTCCGTCCGGAATGTTCATGAAGCCGTCGGCGCTTGCTGCGCTCGGACTCGGCATAGACGGTGCAGGTGCTGCCTCTGTTCTCGGATGAGATGCTGCATAGCTGTCGCTTGATGCTTTGTTCTCAGCAAATTCCTGATCCTCAACAACAACCTCAGTCGTATAAACCTTCTGTCCCTCACGGTTCGTATAGCTTCCTGTCTGGATACGTCCCGTAACTGCAATTTTCAGTCCCTGTCTGAAATACTTTTCCGCAAATTCTGCTGTACGTCCGAAAGAAACACAGCTGATAAAATCAGCGCTTGCCTCTCCGTCACGACGGAATCTGCGATCAACTGCCAGTGTATATCTGGCGATTGCCAGGGCATTTTCTCCTGCGGAATATCTTACCTCAGGATCTCTTGTCAAGCGTCCCATTAATATTACTTTGTTCATCGTTCTACCTCTCTTATGATTTCACTTAACTGAACAGGTTCTTAATGGTGTTTTCGAAAATCCGCTGCAAAATTATGCCTCTTTCTTGACAACCAGGTATCTTAATACATTGTCCATGATGCGGACATGTCTCTCGATCTCCGCCGGGCACTGAGAATCTGCTTCAAACTGAATAAAATAGTAGAAGCCTTCATGCATTTTCTGAATCTCGTAAGCTAATTTCTTCTTACCCCATTCTTCAACTTCTGTGATCACGCCGTTGTAACGTGTGATGTAGCTTTTTGCTTTCTCAACTACAGCGTCACGTGCTTCATCCTCAAGCTTAGCGCTCACAACTAATGCTAACTCGTACTTGTTCATGCTTGTCTTAACCTCCTTATGGTCTTTTGGCCCTTTGCCTGTCAAAGAGCAAGGATATGAAATATATCACGATTGTTGATTCTAGCACATCTCTCCCGTGATGTAAAGCATAATTTTAATTTTTTTCGAATTTTTTCAAATCTCGTGTATTTTTCTCAACCAGCTTACGTGCCACCATGATCTGATGTCCGCAGCCCTTGCATTTCAGGCGGAAATCCGCTCCTACGCGAAGGATCTCCCATTCTTTACTGCCACAGGGATGAGCCTTCTTCAGTGTGACAATATCTCCAACTTCATAATTTAATCCCATTTGATACTCCTCATTTTTATTTTTGCAGATCATCCCGGGTTCCCATATTTTCAGACTCTTATATGAGAAAACACCTGCCCGATCGGTTCTTTAATAAGAAGATCCGCATATTTATCCCTCGGTGTCGGTGCCTTGTTGATCACCACCAGATGATCTCCCCGGAAATAATCGATCAGGCCTGCTGCCGGATATACCGCCAGAGAAGTTCCCCCGATGATCAGCACCTCCGCCTCTGAGATCACTCTTACTGATTCCTGGATCGTATAGTCATCCAGCCCTTCCTCATAAAGGACCACATCCGGCTTGATCATGCCACCGCAGCTACACCGCGGAACACCTTCAGATTCCTTCATATATTTAAAATCATAGAATTTCCCGCATTTCACACAATGATTTCGGTAAACGCTTCCGTGAAGCTCCAGGACCTTTTTACTTCCTGCCATCTGGTGCAGATTATCGATATTCTGAGTGATCACAGCCTTCAGCTTTCCTGTTTGCTCCATCTCCGCCAGCTTCAGATGTGCTGCATTCGGTTTTGCAGTATCACAAAGCATCTTATCTCTGTAAAATCTAAAGAATTCCTCAGGTTTTCGCATAAAAAATGTATGGCTTAAGATTGTTTCCGGCGGGTAATCATATTTCTGGTTATACAGTCCGTCCTGGCTTCGAAAATCCGGGATCCCGCTTTCTGTTGAAACACCTGCACCGCCGAAAAATACAATATTTCTGCTCTCATCAATGATCTTTTGTAATTTTTCTATCTCATTTCCCATATCATTTCCTCCCAAACTTATCCGCAAAAGCTCTACTGTGGGTTCACCGCATTCACTCTTTTTCCCTGTACCACAAAACGTGTTGCCTGATTGCCGGTACAGGTTGATAATGTAACGATCTTATCCTTCACATTGGCTTCACTTGCAGTGGCATCTGTTCTGATCTCCGAATTCTGGAACATTTTTTTCTCATATTCCAGAAACTCTTTGCCAGGTCCCTTAAATAAAGTATACGTATCGCTGTTCACAGAAGTCGTATACGCTGCAATGATCTCATACCGGTAATCTTTTTCCGGTGTGAGGATCCAGAAATATTTGCTGGCATTGTAAAGCGTCTCATCAGCTCTGTATTTTTTCAGCATTCCAAACATGGAACCATTCTTCATATTGTGTCCGTACACCAGGGTATTACAATCGCTGAAATCCCTTTTGTTCTCATAATCAATAAAGATCGTTCCCGCAAAATTATAATTTTTCTCATATGTCTGGTGCAGATAAAAATTATTATCCTCTCCCTGTACCACCGGATAACTGATCTCAGGCAATGCCTCCATATAGATCCAGCCGATCACATCCTCATTGATACTCCTGAGAGAATCAAAATCAACACGCACAGGTGCTACAGGCTGTTCATCCGGCTGATTCATCTCTTCCACCTGGTCCGGATCACGTTCTGTCACTGCCATTTCGGAAATGCTGTTATATTCATCAGTTCCTTTTTTATATTCTGTATAAATATGATAAAGGTTAAAAGCTGCATAACAGAAAATACAGATTGCCACGATCAGAACGATCGTCAGAATATGATCTCCCACTGTTTTTTCTTTTTCACCTTGTTTTTCCTGCTCATAATCACACTCCTTTAAATCTGTCAGGATCATCTGGTTTCTGTATTTATTATAAATATCCCTCCGTTTTCTTGCAACCGTTTTGTTTTTGTCCTGTTTTATAAAGAAAGAAGCCGCCTCGGAATGGGCGTCCGAAGCGGCTTGTAAGGTATGTTCTATTTCAGAACTGCTGTTATTTTCAGGCCAGTTCTTTTCCTGTAAGCATTTTGTATGCCTGGAGATATTTCTCAATAGTCTTGTCAACGATTTCCTGAGGAAGTGTCCAGTCGTTGTCCGGATTGGCTTTCAGCCAGTCACGTGCAAACTGTTTGTCAAAGGATGGCTGACCATGTCCTGGTTCATAGCCTTCTGCCGGCCAGAAACGGGAGCTGTCCGGTGTCAGCATCTCATCACCGATGACCATATTTCCGTCCTCATCAAGACCAAACTCGAATTTTGTATCTGCAATGATGATTCCCTTGCTGAGTGCATACTCCGCACACTTTTTGTAAAGAGCAATGGTGTTGTCACGAAGCTTTTCTGCATACTCGCGTCCTTTTCCCGGGAAGTATTTCTCAAGATGATCGATACTCTGCTCAAAGGAAATATTCTCATCGTGATCACCGATCTCAGCCTTGGTAGATGGTGTGTAGATCGGCTCAGGCAGCTTGTCGGATTCCTTCAGTCCCTCCGGAAGCTTGATGCCGCATACAGTGCCGTTCTCCTTGTAGCTTGCCCAGCCACTTCCTGTGATGTATCCACGTACGATACACTCGATCGGCAGCATGTTCAGTTTACGGCACATCATGGATTTTCCTTCGAATTTCTCCTGCTGGAAAAACTCCGGCATATCCTTGGTATCTACAGAGATCATGTGGTTCGGAAGAATGTCCTCAGTCATGTCAAACCAGAATTTGGACATCTGGGTCAGTACAGCACCTTTCTTTGTAACTTCGTTATTCAGAATTACGTCAAAGCAGCTGATACGGTCTGTTGCAACCATGATCAGACTGTCTCCATTGTCATAGATCTCACGTACTTTACCTTCTTTGATTGGTTTTAATTCCTGCATGTTCTCACACCTCATCATTCGGTTATTTGATTTTTGTTTTCGACACCGTTACCGTATCACCTCACAAGCCCTCCTGTCAAGATGTCAGGCCCCTTTCAGTCATAAGTATTCGTTAAGGGATCATTCATATTTCTAATAGCGATGCACATTCCTCCTGAAGCTTTTTCTCCTGCTTCCGGTAAAGAAGCTTCTCACTGCAGGCAAAATAAGGATCACAGCCATACTCCCGGATAAAGGCCGCCGCATGGCTGTTCCTGGTCAATCCGGTAACAAAAAGCACCGTTTCCTGTCCGTCCCCGAAGCATTCCTTCATAAATCTAAATGCCTGTTCCAGCTCCCCGCTGATCTTTTTCGCACAGGCTTTTCTCTTCTCCGCCATTTCCGTAAACAGCTGCCGGATCCGTTCAAAGCCAGCCTCTGTTTCTGTGATATGCTCCTTTCGGATAGTAAGGCTGAATTCCTCCAGAGTGCGGATCACTAGCTCTTCCGTAGTCTGCTGATCTGCGGTGAGAAGCTCCGCCTCCAGACGGACAGCCAGACTTTTCTTCTTCATATCTGTAAATTCATCCAGCGCTGTCATGTCCTTTTTATCCTGAAGAAAAGCTTTCAGATGCAGAAGTTCCTGATAAACAGCACCTGTCTCACCATCCATCTTCTCATAGGTCAGAAAACCTCCGTTCAGACCGTCAAGCAGAAGCCCTGTCACAAGGAAGCGTTCCTCAAAGGAAGCTTCCTTCGCCATTTTTACCTTTTTCTGCTGTTCCTCCTCCGGCATCTCTCCGGAAAGCAGACGTTCCAGGCCATAGTCCTCTCCGTACTTCCGATACAGCTGATAGCTGGCAAAAAAGTTTCTTGCGATCTCCTCTCTGCATAAATACTCCCCGACCAGATTCTCTGTGATCTCCACGCCCAGCTCCTCATAAGCCTTCAGGATCTCAGACAGGTCTTCCCAGCCTCTTGCTGTCACGAAGAATTTCCCGTCCACTGTATTCTCCACAGAATAAAAATGATCCTTTTTCATGCCGAGATAAGCCAGGATTGATCCGTGGATCTCCTTTTTCCAGGCATACTCCATCCACACCTCAAGATCTGCCTCGATATCCATCCTCCGCACACGGTCCAGTGTTACAATATCAAACTCCCGGACCGATTTATTATATTCCGGAGGATTTCCTGCTGCCGCAATCAGCCATCCTTCCGGCACACTGTGGCTTCCGAAGGTCTTGTTCTGAAGGAACTGCAGCATGGTAGGCGCAAGTGTCTCGGAGACACAGTTGATCTCATCGATAAACAGGATTCCCTCCTTCTTTCCGGTACGTTCCATACAATCATACACAGAAGCAATGATCTCGCTTAAGGTATACTCTGTGATGCTGACCTCTTTTCCGTTGTAGCACCGGGTCACGATCCTTGGCAGTCCTACCGCACTCTGTCTTGTATGATGGGTAATGGTATAGGCTACCAGACCTACATTACATTCCTCTGCCACCTGCTCCATGATCGCTGTTTTCCCGATTCCGGGAGGCCCCATAAGCAGGACGGGACGCTGCCGGAGTTTAGGAAATGTGTAGCGTCCGGCTGCATCCTTCCGGTTGTAAGCCAGTAAGGTATGTTTGATCTCTTCTTTTGCCTCTTTTATGTTCATGTTCTGTAACGCACTCCTTCCTGTTCTGCCACAAGCCGGATCGCCCAGGGCGGAACAAGCTCCATTTTTTCTGTTTTATGTAAAAATACAAAGGCCGTTTCATAATCCGGTTTGCTTCCGGGATATATCCCATCCCCGTCTGTAAAATAGATCAGAGCCTTAAGACTGCGGATTTCTTTTTTCTCCTGCTGCTCCTTCACATACCGGAACACCGGCCGGAAATCTGTTCCGCCCCGGCCCTGTATGGTGATATTTTTGCTGTATTCCTTCCATTCTTCCTCGGAATGGATCACCTTAACATCCTGGATACAGCAGTCACACTGGATCAGATACACCTTCATTTTATGGAAAAAATTCTCTTTTTCACTGAGAATAGAATACGTTTCTCCAAGGAATCTCCGCACAGTCTCTCCATCACAGGAGCCGGAAGTATCAATGGCGATCACCAGCTCCTCCAGACGGTTCACTTCCTTATATTCCAGCGGCTCGATCAGCGGAAGATTTCCATAATGCTCCATCCCGTAATTATAAAAAATATAATCAAAGCTTTCCGTATCCAGCTCCACCTCTTCCCGCAGCACAGAAAACTGACGGAGAAACTTTTTGTAATCGTACCTTCCGGATCTTACCGTTCCTGCCTCTTCCTTCTGGTCCCCTTTCTGGCTTCCCCGCCGTTTCCGGTGATCCTGACGGTTTGCGGCAGTATAGGAAAGAAGCTTGTTCCATTTTTCCTTTGTTCTTTTTCCTTTTTCTCCTGTGCAGGTGTCCCACAGGGTGTGGTCATCAAAATGAAAGGCTTCCTCCAGTTCTTCCAGGTGAAACGGAAAAACCTGTTCCTTCAGCTTCCGGCAGATCTTTTCTGCGGAATCCGACCTGTCTCCCAGAATATGAAAAACCTTTTCACGGATTTTTTTCGCATCGCCGCCTGTCTCCAGAATCGGGATCTTTTCCCTGGAAATGATCTGTTCCACCGCAATATCACAGGCCAGGTTCCATAAGCGTCTGTCCTCCTGATCCTCCCGAAAAAGGTGCAGATACAGACAGTGCAGCAGCATATGCAGATAACCTCTTCGCACTGCCTCCGGCTTTTTTACATAAAGCTTCAGAAGATATTCCGGGGAAAAAAGAAAAAAAGCTCCATCTGTTCCAATGGTTCCGGTCTGCTCTGAGCCCTTCCCGGAAATGCAGGCAAAAGCACCGTCCAGATATGGAAAATAGTAGTACAGTTCGTTCCTTATATTTTCCAGGATATGTATTCCAAGCTCTTCCTGCCTCCGTTCCACCGAATCCGCCTCCATTCCCGCTTTCCTGAAAAAATCACAGCTCGAATTTCTTCTCTTTAAATCCATAATTTGCTTTTTTCAAATGGAGAAGTCCCATCAGCGCTGCAGGTCTCCTCCACTCTTCAGCCAGTTTCAGGAACACTTCCAGTTCCTGTTCCCCAAACCATTCGTTCTCATAAAGCTTCTCGATCTTTTCCCAGTCATCTTCCAGGATCAGGCGTTCCACAGCCGGACGGATCCTTTTCTTAAGATATGCTCCATAATGCGCGCGTTCCTCTTCCTCCACACCTTCCTCCAGAAAATATCCCCGCAAGGCAACTGCCAGCCGCAGCGGCTCCTGTTTGGTACTTCCGAATTTCCGGTAAAGATGAATGGCCTCTTCTTTGGCATCCTCGTTCTCCGCCCGCATTTCAAGAGCAGTGGCAGCAACTTCCACATCTTTTTGAAAACGGCTTAATTCTGTCATAATGATCCCTCCTGTCTGCTGTCTGTTTATAGTGTTCGAGGAAATGCTTTTGTATGATATTATCATATCACGTACCGTTTTGTTTGAACATTATTTTTTGATAAAAAAGAAGCCGCCACTGCCTTTTTTCTGACAGTGACGGTCCGAAATTATTTTCTCAGATTCCCTTTTTATAAAGAATAAATGAATAGATCATTGGCACAAGGATGACCAGCAAAATTACCGCAAAAACAATTTCCGTTTTCAGGAGCAGCGAATTCATAAGAAAAAGCAGCCCTGACAGGATCAGTATCCAGCCTGTCATACGGTTGGTACGGTTCCAGTTCTCTTCGCTGTTCAAGGTCCAGGGAAGCTTCATTCCCACTGTATAATTCTGTTTCACCTTATGAACGTAATTTCCGAGAATGATAAACATGATCCCCACCATGATATTCACGATCACACCTATATCAATGTCCATACCCAGAGCAAGACCATAGATTGACATGCAGGTAATCACAGACACCACCGGAACCAGCCACAGGACCATGGTAAAAATACGCCTGTTGATATTTTTTCTCTTTGGATCATTGGCTGTAAAAAACACGCAAAACAGATGGATCAGCAAAAGCAGAAATGGAATTCCAAAAACTGCCATCGGCTTGCTGCTCCAGCCGTTGGCCAGATTATGCTGATCAAAATGTGTTGCGATCTTCTCCGGCAGACGGTTCCACAGCAGGATCCCTGCCAGTGACGGTGAGATCGTAAGGATACTCCCGGAGATCAGAGACATTTTATATTCCTTCAGAAACTCTTTCTTTCTTCACCTTTCATCATTCTTTCCCCTTTCAGATCACTGAGCCACAGAAGCAGCTCCTCTACAACTGTAGTATTCAGTTCGTAATACACGAAATTCTTTACCTTCGTCTCCCACACAAGATCTGCTTTCTTCAAAATTTTCAGATGATAGGATATGGTTGCGCCTGTCATGTCAAAATGTCCTCCGATCTCACCGGCTGACATTTTCCCGTTTTTCAGAAGCTGCAGGATTTCTCTCCGCACAGGATCCGAAAGTGCCTTGAAGGTTTCCGCAAACGCCATCGTGTATGTCTTCCTCCTTTTGGATGGTATTTAGAAATATTTCTAAATAGAATATATCATTTTCAGATTTCCCAGTCAATAAGTATTTAGATTTTTTTCTAAATACTTACATTTGTCATCTATAAAAAAATGAGGATACCGATCATCGCCTCTGCGACCTTACGATATCCTCATTCACCATCGATCAACCATTATTTATTTTTTCCCCTCTTAAACCTACCTCATGCAAAAACCAAGACTGGATGTGATCTCCGGCGCAAGCTCCGGCACATGTGCACAAAAGTCCATCTCTCTGCCAAGGCCAATGGATGCAACTCCAAGAATGGATTTGCCATTTACTGTTCTGCTTCCCTTTTCAGATCCACTGCAAACGGAAATACTCCGTCACATCAAGAAAACGGTTCACTTCATCCATGCTCTCAAACTGTACTTTTTTACTGTCATCGTTTTTTTCACCTCTTTTCTCTATCTATACTACTATTTTACTATGATATAATTATTGTATAGAGTAATTTTTATAAAAAAGGTGATTTTTTAGATGTTATCTTCTCCTATTTCTGTTACAATATAAAAAAACAACACCCAGGAGGTATCAGAATGTCAAAAAAGAACCTTATCGCAGGACAATCCGGCGGACCGACCGCAGCTATCAACAGCAGTCTTTACGGTGTGGTATCTGAAGCACTTAAACATACAGAGGAGATCGACCATGTTTATGGTATGGTCAACGGCATTGAGGGATTTTTAAACGGAACAGTCCTTGATTTCCAGGAAGCACTTCCGGGAGAGCAGCTTCTCGCTCTTACCTGGACACCCGGTGCCTATCTCGGCTCCTGCCGTTACAAGCTTCCGGAATCCCTGGAGGATCCGGTTTATCCGAAGCTTTTTCAGAAATTCGAGGAGATGAATATCGGCTGGTTCTTTTATATCGGCGGCAACGATTCCATGGATACCGTCAGCAAGCTTTCCCGCTATGCTGAAAAGATCGGCAGCGACATCCGTATCCTCGGTGAGCCGAAGACCATTGATAACGATCTTGTAAACACCGACCATACTCCCGGATTCGGAAGTGCTGCCCGCTACGTAGCCTCCACCGTCCGTGAGATCACCCTGGACGCCTGTGTCTATGAGAAAAAATCCGTCACTATCATCGAGATCATGGGACGTCACGCTGGCTGGCTCACCGGAGCTGCTGCCCTTGCCCGGAAATATGTTGGAGACAATCCGCTTCTCATTTATCTTCCGGAAACCGATTTCGATGTAGAAGAATTTCTCCAGAAAGTTCATGCTGCCTTCGAGAAAAACTGCAACGTCGTAGTCTGTGTATCTGAGGGAATCCATGATAAAGACGGCACTTTCATCTGCGAATACGACAGCGCTGCCGGAACCGACGCCTTCGGTCACAGATGCTTGCTGGCTGCGGTAAATATCTTGAGAATCTTGTACGCAGCCGTCTTGGTGTCAAAGCCCGCTCCGTAGAGCTCAATGTAAGCCAGCGCTGCTCTGCAGCTATGCTCGCCGGAACAGACCAGCAAGAAGGCATCCTCGCCGGTGAATTTGGTGTACAGGCTGCCCTGAACGGCGAAACCGGAAAGATGATCGCATTTAAACGTCAGAGTGATTCTCCGTACTCCATGAAATGTACACTGGAGGATGTCAACGTTATCTGCAACGAAGAAAAGACAGTCCCTGTGGAATGGATCACAGAAGACGGCTCCGATGTCACCGAAGACTTTATCCGCTATGCCCGCCCGCTGATCCAGGGAACTGTAAATGTTCCGGTTGGTGAGGATGGACTGCCGGCGTTCGTGTATCGGAAATAAGATTTGTGGTAATGCGGATAAAAATATCCACATTTGCTGCGTAACTCTGTCCTGAGTAACTGTTTATCCGTCATTCGATAAAAAATGCACCGGGAATTTCCTAATAGTTCCCGATGCATTTTCTTTATTTCTCTCTATATATTTTTCTTTTTATTTCTTACTGCGGTATGCTTCTGCTTCCCAGTGTGTGATAAAATATGTGATCTCATCAGTCATCTGCAGCGGGCCGCCAAAGCTCTCAGCATACACTGCAAGCTTGATCGCATCCTTTACCAGAAGCTGTGCCTTTGCTGCCTTTCCTTTGTCATCTTCCATGATAAATGCGCCAACACCCTGTACCAGGATCAGTCTTGGCTCTTTATCATGCTCTGTCATAAATGCATCCAGCGCATTTTTCGCCTCATCAATATTTTCTACAAATAACGGATAAGGTCCGCAATATACAATATGATCCGGAGTAAACGGCTTCAGAAGAGGTGCCGCAGCAGTTTTATCTTTTACAAAATTATCCGCCTCCGCAGCCGGTACGACTTCCACCGCATGTCCAAGCAGACTGGAAAGCTTCTGTGCTGCCTGCTCTTTTTCAGGTGTAACTGCATCACTTACATCCGCAGTTCTCTTTACCTGCTTTTCCAGCTTTCCGATCACACCATCGAATAAAACGCCGATCTCCTCTACAGTATCAGCCGCAACAAAAATTCCGTGATTCTGAAGCAGAAGAACCTGCACGTCTTTTCCTGTTTCTTCTTTATAGGCATTCATTTTCTCGAAGCAGATGCGGGCAAGTGTGTATCCCGGTTTGCAGATATCGATCCAGAGTACATCTTTTCCAAGAAGCTCTTCGCAAAGAGCCTTTGCGCCCTTTCCGCAGGTCAGTCCATTGATAAGTGTCGGATGAACATGCAGGACATACGTATAGGCAAACAGATTGTGGAGCAGTGCTTCCACGCTGGGACGTTTGGTTTTATCCTCATCGGTCACTGCCGCCATTACATCTGCAAGATATGCAGATTCACGCTTCACATCATCCGCCGGATATTCCGTTTTCATGATCTCATTCAGACGGGCTCTGTCCATTTTGACAAATTCCTCTGCCTTAATGGTAGCAAGCTGTGTACCGGATCCCTTTACATACAGTGTTGTATCGTCTTTTACAGAAGTATTACCGCCTCCTGCCAGAACATAGGCCGGATTGCTTCCGTAAGTGTTTGACATTTTTACCAAAGTTGAAAGCTCCATAAGTAAAATTCCTCCCTGTTGTGTCATTATATGATTTTTCCATATATTTATAGTACACGATACAAAGTGAATTATCTATATGAATATTTTTTCCAAAATTAGTACTTTCGTATCCTTTTATTATTTTTCCAAATGTAATATCTATGCATCTACTCTTTCCAAAGGAAATGATCTGTTTCTGCTTTTCATATTTTTTCCAGCTCGCATCATCTCACGTCAGCAGTTCAAAGGTATGATACAGATCCACCTTCCCGTACCCCCACTCCGGGTTTGGGTACTGCATGTTTTCTTCTCTTCTTGCGCCTCTCTGCAGATAATATTTCACGCTGCTCCCGGTAAAAAACGGCTGGTTATCCCGTATGATCGCCCATTCAAACAGAAGTGCCGCGATACCAGCGGTCTGTGCGGCGGAGATACTGGTTCCGGAGCGGGTTCCAAAGCCGCCTCGTACCAGCGGCACTTTTACGTTAACGCCAGGAGCTGCCAGATGTGGAGTGATCATGCCATCTGGCGTATAGCCTCTGCCTGCTGCAATGTAAATGCTTCCGTCACGATGCTGGTAGGCAGTTGCCGTAATGCTGTTCCTGGCGTCTCCCGGCGCTGTCACCGTGGTATAGGGGGATGGTTCCAGAAAATAGGTATCCTGGGAGATCAGCCCTTCCACAGGAAGCCATATATGGAACTGTACGTTCTGTTGGTTTCTTGCCTGGGTAAAAATTTTCCAGATACCGGACGCCGGATGGAAAAATCGGATATACACCAGGGAATATCCGGTCTGACGCTCGATCAAGATATAATTCACATACACCTTTGTTTCCACAAAAACAAATGACAGCTCCTGGGTTCTGGAACCTATGGAACTGCTGACTTCCAGTATCTCACCGGTTGGTGACTGGATGGAAAGCTCATAGATTTCCGGCGGTTCTCCCCAGAATTCTATGGTAAAGCCCTGCTCTCTTTCCGCTACACGGAGTTCTGTCACGATCTGTTCCCTTCCCTGAGAAAAAATCCCCGTACTGTGGTTTCTTGTATTTCCTTCGTTTCCTGCTGCCACAGATACGGATACCTGAGAAAAATTTGCCACATAGTCCACATACTGGCTTAACGCATTGGTCCCCAGATGCGCGCCCTGGCTGCTTCCGATCCCCAGGCAGATAGAAAGTGGCATCTTCAGCTTTTTGGCCTGGGAAATCGCAAAAGCAATGGCCATCATCACATCATTTTCCTGAAAAGCTTCTGCCTCCGGAGGATAAAGATAAAAATTCCGGAGATATTGCTTTGCCGGCTTTACCTTGATGATGATCAGGGTTGCCTCCGGCGCTGCTCCGGTAAAATTTTCTCCGGGTACCATATTTCCGGCAGCAATACCCGCCAGTGCCGTGCCATGGCCGTTGGTATCTCTGGATGGCACGATGGCAAACGGCTCCTCGGAAGCCAGTGCCCGGTCGATATCCTTTTTCCGGAATAATTTGCCATATGGAACTTCTGTATCTGCTATATCATCCCCCGGCAAATTATCTGCATCTCCATTTTCAGCTTCCAACTCCCGTCCAGACTGATTTTGTTCTTCCTCTTCTATGGACTGATCCCATAAATAAGCGATTCTGGAGCCGCCTGCATTTCGAAACACTTCATTCTGATAATCAATCCCCGAATCGATCACCGCCACCGCAGTACCTTTTCCACGCAGCTTCAGATAAGGGTGATCGTGCAGCCTGTTGATCCCTGATTCCCCTGCTGCCTCCATATCCATGTAGGTATAACATTTCGGGATCGAATTATAGGAGGTTCCCGTGACCTCAATTTCTCCCATACTTTCCAGCGGAACATAAAGAACCCCGAAAATTTCATTGATTGCCCGAAAAGATGCCCCCGGAAAAAGTTCCATAGTATCCTGGACATTCTGCATATATTTCACGATAAAATCCCCGAAGCGCTGACTCTGTGCCGGATTTTCCGTCTGCGCTCCGGGGATCTTATCCTCTGTTTTCATATTTGGTTCAAAATCTTCTTTTCTGAGCATGACAGGCCTGCTTTCGCCTTTTTCATAGATGTATGCAGCGAAAACCTGTCCTTATACCACTATTGTCCAACTTTTTCCTGATACATGGGACTTCCCTGATCCGTTTAAACACTGCTCTTGCTATCTCTTTTTTTCCTGATCCGTATCAGCAGCACGATCCCCGCAATCCCTGTAAAAATACTGATAAACTGGGAAGTCGACAAAATTCCCACACTTCCACGGATAATATCCCCACGGAAAAACTCGATCACAAACCGTCCAATGCTATAAAAGATCAGATAACAGGCAGTGACCTGACCATCTTCTTTTTTGTTCCGTGCGATCAGCAACAACAAAAGAAAATGCAGAAAATCCAGTCCGCTGGAATACAACTGCGTCGGGATCAACGCCACGTGATTGGGCGCATATTCGGAATTCTGAAATATCACAGAAAAAAACACTCTCTGTCTCTTTTCCATAACAGCAGCCCGCCAGGAAACATCCGATCCGTCCAAATCCCTGGGCCAGTGCCACAGATGGCAGGATCACATCCGCGTATTTAAAAAATACAAGCTTTCTGATCCTGCAATACAGAAGCCCCGTCAGTATCCCGCCGATGATACCGCCAAACACCACAAAACCGGAGCTTAAAGTTTCCATTATAAATCCCGGATCCTGAACAATTGATTTCCACTCTGTGATCCAGAAGAGAAGCTTTGCACAGAAAAATCCACCCACCAGGCACCACAGGATCATTGGAAAGATCTGTTCACTGTCAAGCTTCTGTTTTCCGGCTCTGTATTCTGCAGTCAGGCAGCCTGCCAAAATTCCAATGGCGATCATCAGACCATAACCGTATACCGTAAATGGCCCGATGGTAAGAAGTTCATTTTTCATCGGTTTCCTCCTGTTATCTCATTCTTATTTCCGTCATGATCTTCGCTCCCGTATGCGGACAGAAAACACTCCAGCAATGCAGCATTGGCCCGGTCATTCAAGGCGCTGTTTCCAGATTCTGCTACATCACATTCACCACAGATATCCACGCCCAGGATTCCCTCTGCACATATTTCTCTGACTCTCTTCAGACATTCCAGCATCGTATTCAGGCGCATATCCCCCTGGCTCCAGTTCGTGTCCGCATCATCCTTGCAGAGAACATCTTTATCCACAGAAATGTACAGCGGCAGCTTTCCCACATGCTTGCTTACAAACGCACACACCTGCGCCTCTTCCATTTCCAGAAGCTTCTCTCTGCTCAAGAATTCCACCTTTTCCTGAATCTCCGATTCCACTCTGGAAAAAGCTTCCTCATCCGGGCCGATCAGGATCACCCTTTTAAGCAATGGAAGTTCCATAACAGAATCGTAGATCCATCCTCCGCAGGAAAGCAGACCTCCGAATGCCGGCGGCTGCATATCCGTGTGATTGTCAAATACAAGAAGCGAGAAAGGCTCCGATATCTTTTCCAGCCAGATCCTTGTCATATAGTGATAGTTTCCGGAATCAATAAAATGGATTCCTCCGGAAGAATAAGGGGCAATACGGCTGCGAATGGCATTCATCGCATCCTCATCACAGTAGCAGTTGGTTCCGGGAATGTCCCTGGCCTCCACCCGGGATACTTCTTTTCCCCTCCAGAACTGCTGATCCTCATATATTCCGGAAAAATCCATCATCAGTATCTTTATATTTTTATCTGTATTTTTCATGTGCACATCTTACCACGGAATGGCAGATGATGCAAGAGAAGGGTCAGTCCTTCCACTCTTCCAGTTCTTCATCGGAACCGTCCAGAAGATCCTTCAGGCTGCCGGTTTCCGCCTGGTCTTTGCCTACAGCCCAGAGCTTCATCTCCACATTCTCCGGTTCTTTTTCCCATCGGGAATTCTTCTGCTTTTGCTCTTCTTCCGGTTCTGTGGATTCTTCTGTCTCTTTTCTGTCCGCAGAATATCCGTCTGCATCCTGCGCCGGCATAGCCGCTGTAGTCTCTGCTGTAGTTTCTGTTGGATATTCTGTTTCCTTCCCACTCTGCTGCTCACTCGGCGCGTTTTCATCCTGGGTTCTTGTATCATTTGGCACATCCATATCTGCCGTTTCATTTACATCATCTGAACTGTCTGCAACAGAATCTTCCTTCTCTGTCTCCGCCTTTTTTGCGATCTTTCGAAGCCCCAGCTTCATAATAATATAGAATACGATATCCGCAGCTCCATCACACACCAGCACCCAGCCGGAAAAAATCAGCAGAGTCATGATCTTCGGAAATCTTCCAAACAGCATCACGATTCCAAGTGCAATGAAAACAAGACTTCCGATCAGAAGCACGCTCCATGCGCCGTTTCCTCCTTTTTTCAGAAGAAAAGCTCCTTTAAACTTCCACAGACTGTCAACCAGTACAAATGCGCTGAGCATCCATGGAAGCAGTTTGATCACGATGGACGGTGTCATAAAAAGAAACACCCCCAGCACAAAAACAACCACACCACTTAGAAGATCCATGATCGTAGCTTTCGCTTTTCCACGTATGTAAATATAGATATGATAAATGCCAGCTCCGATGAGGATCAGCCCGAATACTACTTTGCAGATCACGTCCACCGTCTGCGTGGGAATCAGGATCAGGCAAAGTCCCAGCAGTATATAAAATACTGAGGAGATGATCTCACCCTTTAGAATGTTGTTGATTTTTTCACCCATGTTCCTTCATACCTCCTCTGTTATTCCAACAGTATAGCTCTTTTCCACTGGTCAGTCCACCCTGAACCGTACTAAAAAATTTCTTTTTCCAAGAAAAATATTCTTATAATTCAATACAGCCCGAGGACTTTTCCGGCGTCATTTCGCCTTGTTCCTTCAGGCTGTATTTTACTTTTTATGTTTCTTCTTTTTTGTCATAAGACCACCGATCCGTCCGGTTTCTTTTGCAGAAAGGCTTTTCCACCCGTCTTTGATCACTTTATCCAGAACTCCCATCTCATCGGCAATCTCGTATTTCAGTTTTTCCGCCTGGGAAAGCTTTCCCTCAAGATATGCTTTTACTTCTTTCTACCCTGTTCATCTTCCACACTCCTCATCTTTTTATGGAGTATGGACAATTTCCGGATAAATTATGCATTCTGAAAAATATGTCCGTCCTTTATGGGTACTGTCATTTTTAATCCGGGATAATGATCGCCGCAATGATATACGCCAGGATTCCGGCTCCGCCCATCAGCGTGATGATCACCCATACCAGCCGGACAAGAGTCGGTATCGATATTAAAGTATTCCGCAATTCCGCCGCAGACACCACATAACATACGGTTTACTGATGATTTGTATAGTTTTTTGTTACTCATAATGCTTCCTCCTTTAATCTTCTTCAAATTCAACCTCAACGTTTCCCATTCCGCAATCCAGTTTTATATTTTTCGTGGCACCTTCATTTGTGATCTGTTTATTTCCGGAAGTAATGGATGTTTCCAGAGAATCATCCACCTCCAGATTTCCAAGACCACATTTCAGCTCATAATTATACTCAGTAGCTTTTCCTGTAAGTGTAAGCTCCATATCTCCCATACCACAGCTTCCTTTTAAATTCTCCACCTGAAGTTCACTGATGTCAGCAGTTCCCACTCCGACTGTAAAATCTGCTTCCTTTATATCCAGGCTGCTGGAATTTTCAATGGTTCCGGCCCCACATTTACTTCCATCTGCTCCGCTTTAAAATCACCATCCAGTTCGATGGTTCCGGCTCCCATCTGAAGTTTTATCTTATGAAAGCTTAAGTTTTCCGGGCAAAAAATTTCTATGGAACGGTTTCTCACTTTTTGATTGCTTGCAATTCTCAGACTACCGTTGTCATTGCTGATCCGAATGCGATTGTGATCCTTCCCTGAAACTTTCACCTGAACTTTATCCTCATTCCATGTTTTCAAAACCAGTTCTTCGTATCTCAGATCACAGAAAAGATCTGACACAGCCGAGGCCTCATATACTTTCGTATATGCGGAACTGTCTGCACTGTCTGCCAGAACGCCCTTCTCAGTTACCGCGCTCTCTGCAGCTGCCTGAAAATCGTCCTCCTGCTCATCCATATCTTCCTCGGAATCTTCCACTTCCCAGCTGTCTTCATGATCCAGAACACGAAGCACCTGCGTGATTCCATGATCCAGAACACTCACATCTCCCATAGTCGCTCCCATGGCAGCTCCGCCGGCAGTAAGTCCCAGGCCTGCTACACCGAATACTGCTGCAAGGATCAGAATTACCTTCAGAAAACGTTTCATACTTTTTCCGCCTTTCTTCCATTCAGGAGATTGCTGCAGAATCCCGTAAATTTCCGCAGGATCGCAGGCAATATCTTACCTGTAAACCACACCGTCAGTAACAGTAACAAAAGTCCAAATGCCATCATCAGGCATCCGATACCGATAGTCAGGATCCCGGCCGGCGGAAGAGACACCGTCATGGCAATCCCAACAACAATGCACGCAGCTGCACCGATCACAAGGATGATCGATCCCGCTCCTGCAAAAAATGTCAGCAGAAAAGGCAGCAATGCCAGTGTCACCAAAATCCCCAGTACTCCGCCAAATAATCCTTTTATCAGAGGAGCCGCAAAAACAAGAACGATCAGCGCAAGAATGATTCCTGCCTTATTCTGCTTTTTCTCTGCGTGATAGCCGCGCTGGGCACGTCTTTTCCTGCGGTCTTCGAAATTTTCTGTATTTCCCGTATCACGATGGGCCTCTCCCTGTCCATTTCCGTATACGGTTACTTCTGTATAATGGTCCGGCATTTCCCCGTTCTCTTTCACACGGGTATCCTGATATCCGTTCTCTGTGTATTCCCCGTAATCTTCACTGTTCTCCTGAAGATCTGCCTTAATAATCGCAGCAACCTTCCCCGGATTTCCCAGTTCCCGGATCACTTCTCCTTCATTCTCAGGACCTGCATCATCAAAATATCCTTCATAATATTCCAGTGCTTCCTGTCTCTCTGCCTCTGAAATATCGGAAAGCAGCCGTTCAAGCTGTTCCATAAACTGCTTTCTGTTCATAATCAAACTCCCTCCTCAAACATCCTGGTGATCTTGGATGAATAGATCTCCCATTCACTTCTGTAAAGATTCAGCTGCGCTGCGCCCTTATCTGTCAGCTTATAATATTTCCGGTTTCTGCCTGCATATTCCATATTGTAGGCTTCCAGACATTCATCCTTCTGAAGCCTGCGAAGGACCGGATACAGCGTAGATTCTGAAACCTCCAGAACACTTCGCACATCCTGGGTGATCTTGTACCCGTAGGTACCGTCCTTCTCTCTGGAAATAACAGCCAGAACGATCGCATCCAGGAGGGCTGCTCCTGTATTAAATACCATGACCTCACTCCTTTCTATTTGATGCAATATTATTTTTATACACATATTATATGTCATATAATATTATTAGTCAATATAATATTACAAAAAAGTAGGAGTTTTATCTCCTACTTCAAATAAACATATATCACAATTCCAGCCTGCAACAAAAGAAATTACAGGCACTCCAATATAAAATTTCGGCTTCTGAGTCTTATGTCGGAATATTTGCATCCCGACACAGGCTCCAACAGAGCCTCCCAAAGCCGCCATTGAAAGAAGCGTCGCCTCCGGTATCCGCCACCTTTTTTTGCGCGCCTTCTGTTTGTCTATTCCATATAAGAAAAATGTCACGATATTGATCGCCAGTAAATACCACATTATATATCTCATATTCACACCTCGATTTCTTTTTGCATTGTAAAGGAATAAATAATCTTCTCTTTTACACATTTTCCTGTAAGCTGTTCCAATGCCCGCGCATAATAATCAAGCTGTGTATGATATTTTTCCCTCAATATCTCTTCTTTGACACTCTGTCTGTCTTATAATCCAAAACAACCAATTCTCCATCTTCTTCAAACCAGAC
>ENA-OQKC01000325-OQKC01000325.1-human-gut-metagenome-genome-assembly--contig:-NODE-325-length-20691-cov-2.863402_pt1 | contig 20691 bp, 19 predicted proteins | sample MGYA00242774_ERZ504790 | MGnify/ENA primary metagenome ERZ504790 (study PRJEB26092, sample SAMD00036419) | human gut metagenome | host: Homo sapiens | study: EMG produced TPA metagenomics assembly of...
GCAATAATCAGATGCACCACTACGACATGAACCTTTGCTACATAGACGAATTGTTATGGCATTTCAAGTGGACGGGGGACTTGGATTATGTCCGCCAAATGTGGCCTGTCATCACCCGTCACCTCACATGGGAAAAGCTGAACTACGACCCGGATAACGACGGGCTGTATGACGCATACGCCTGTATTTGGGCCAGTGACGCCCTTTATTACAATAGCGGAGCAGTCACCCATTCATCGGCTTATAACTACCGTGCTAACAAGACAGCGGCGCAATTGGCAGAAAAGATAGGCGAAGATCCCACTCCTTACCGCAACGAAGCCGAAAAGATTCTGAAAGCCATGAACGAGAGGCTATGGCTTCCCGACAAAGGACATTGGGCGGAATATCAAGATTTTATGGGTCACAAGCGAGTACACGAAAGTGCCGCTGTATGGACCATTTATCATGCTATAGACAGCGAGACAGCCAATCCGTTCCAAGCCTATCAAGCTACCCGTTATGTAGACACGTCCATTCCTCATATCCCCGTCACGGCCCATGGATTTAAAAGAGAATGGCTATGCCACTATCGCCACCACCAACTGGCTGCCCTACTCATGGAGCATCAATAATGTCGCCTTTGCCGAAGTGATGCATACCGCATTGTCATACTTCCAGGCCGGACGTGCCGACGCCGGATACAAACTTTTGAAAAGCTCTGTTCTGGACGGCATGTATCTAGGAGACAGTCCGGGTAACTTCGGCCAGATCAGCTTCTATGATGCCGCACGCGGAGAATGCTACCGCGATTTCGGTGATCCCATCGGAGTCGCTTCACGAGTACTGATCCAAGGTCTGTTCGGTATCCTGCCGGATGCCCTGAACCAGCAAATCATCCTCCGGCCGGGCTTCCCGGACGACTGGGACAAGGCTTCCGTCAGCACTCCCGATATAAGCTATCGCTTTACCCGGAAAGAAGATACGGATACCTATCATATCACACAACGGTTCCAGACTCCTCTCCATCCGGTATTGCACGTCAATGCCAGAAAAGAGAAAATCCGTTCAGTAAAAGTGAACGGTGTCCCTGCCACATGGCAATCCATCGAATCGGCCCATGGCTATCCTCTTCTTTCAATCCAGGCGGAAGGAACATCTTCAACCACCATTACCATCGAATGGGAAGGAGCACCACTTCACACGTTGGCAGTCCAGGAACCAGTCATCACTTCAAACGGGAAGTTGGCTTTGCAAATACCTTCGGGAGCATCCATCTCCCAAGTATATGATCCTCAGAGCGTTTTTAGCAAATCACACTGTGGAAGCCACCGCTTTCAACGCACAGATAAAAGGTGAACCGGGACACCACACTTTCTTTGTTTACACCCATCAGGGAGAAATGGATTGGTGGCAACCTGTTAATATCTATATAGAGAACGTCCGGGAATCCCCCTCCTATACAGACTTTGCAGATATCCGTCCCGAAAAATGCCGGATGGTTGATTTTTGTACCGGCAACTGAATGCTTCCGTCACCGATATATATCAAAATGAATACTTGTCTCCCCGGTCTCCATACACTACGTTGCAACTTCCCACACAGGGAATAGGAGAATGGTGTCATCCGCTGCTGACCGCTACCATAGACGACTCGGAATTACGCAGTCTTGTACATCATGATACTTTCCAAACGTCTTTAGGCATCCCCTTCCGTCTGAAAGAAAAAGGAAACAACATTCTTTTCACCTCCCTATGGGATAATTACCCGGACAGTTCCACCATCTCACTATCCGGCACGGCCTCACATGCTTATCTGCTGATGGCGGGAAGTACCAACCACATGCAGTGCCACATTGCCAATGGAATAATACGCATACACTATGCAGACGGAACTTCCCAAGCAACGGAGTTGACCAATCCGGACAACTGGTGTCCTATAGAACAAGATTTCTATGTGGACGGCAAAGCATTCCAAGTACCTGCTCCCCGGCCGTACCGTCTGCACTTGAAAAGCGGTAAAGTAAGCCGTGATCTGGGTAAGGAACTCAACATCACCGGCGTATATGGACGTGAGATAGAAGGTGGTGCAGGCATATTGCTCGATATTCCTTTGGATCATTCCAAGGAACTAAAAGGGCTGACCCTGGAAACCCTGTCCAATGATGTGGTGATAGGAATCATGGGGATCACTTTGCAATAACCACGTGTTATTCAATGCGGAATTACGTTAACTTGAACCGGCGTAGTTCCGCATTATTCATCTTTGGCACACTACGTAAATGTTCCAAAGTCACTCCTTGAATGTGTGCCTGTACCGCCCTGTTTATCAGTCCATGCCCGACTGCCAACACCTGTTTTCCATCATATCGCTCTTTCAAGTAGTCCACAAAACGCCCCGCACGTTCATAGAGCATCGCCTCCGTTTCCACATCTGCCGGAAAATGTTGCAAATCAACTTCTTTAATGGCAAGACCTGTCCAACTCCCCCAATCGATTTCACGCAACAAGACCGTTTTCTCCCAAGGCAGGTTCCGACCTTCCACAGCGATACGGGCCGTATCCACACACCGTTTCAAATCACTACTGACCACTGCATCCAAAGAGATGTCCCGCAAAGTATCACGCAACGCTTCAGCCTGTGCTATTCCTTCAACAGTCAGCGTGCCCGGCATATGTCCTTGGAAAATACGGGCGATATTCTCTTCTGTCTGCCCGTGACGGGCTAAATATAAAGTTATCATCTTTTTTAATGCAAAGATAATGCTTACCGGCCAGATTTACTTCAAAAGGGCAACCTTCTTATTCTCCTTTCCAAAGAAAAGCAATCTTCAGACAGATGATAAAAAAATAACAATCTTGCCTATAAAAGTATTCTCCCCGTAGATTAAGGGGTTTCTTCCGTACAGTTAAGGCCTTTCATGCGGTAACCTACTACAGACTCCGTCAGTAGACTGTACAGTCTGTTACATCAGACCGTACGGTCCACTACAATAGTTTATACAGTCCATTATCGGAGTCTGTAGTAGGTTACCGTATGAAAAAGCTTAATCATGCAGTAGAAAAGACTTAGTATACAGGGGAAAAAGGCTTAAGTATTCATCAAAAGCAGACAGCCACCTTCGAAATGTCACTCCGCCTGCAAGCTACAAATTATCCACCGTATCTTCCACTTCTATCACCCAGTCCCCGATAGTACGGGTGGCACTGTCGAAATTAATCCCCACCTTCACGATGCGCCTGCCATCCTTGCGATAAGGAACAGCATACAGCCTGCTGTTTATCTGCGCCAATGCCTCCCGGGCCGTACCGTCATATTTAAATTCCAGCACATAAATGGCATCCTGCATCTTTATGACCACATCCGCACGCCCCACCGCACTTTTCACCTCGCTGTCCACATACATCCCCATCAGACGGAACAACAAATAAAAGATGGTCTGGTAATGCTTCTCCGTCTTGTTCTCCAAATCATTGGGAATGGAAGCAAAGAAAGAACGCGTACGTTCCAAGCAGCTCTCTATATCTCCCTTACGAAGATCGCGAATGAAGGAAACGACATAAAAAGTACTGCTCTGACCCGGCAACTCAAGGTAAGCGGGCAACAGGGACTCGATGAAACCTTTACGCACCTCCCCGTTGGGATAGGCCAGCCGGTACACCTGGAACTCGGGATCATATCCCTTGATCGTCAGGTAACCACTTTGATATAAAACGGGAATAGGACTGGTAATCCGTTCCGTCGGGGCATCAAACTGCTCGTCTGTAGCCTCCACCCCCTCCAGCTGGCGCACGTCAAAATCCGTTTCCTGCAACAAATCAATCAAGAAAGTAGGAGTGCCGGTAGAGAACCAGAAGTTCTTGTACTCCTTTGCGTTAAAGGCATTGAACAGGCTGAAAGGATTGTAAATATCCTCACAATGCTTGCTGAAATGATACCCGTCATACTGCCGCTTCAGATGCGCACAGGCAGCTTTGTACGTCTCACCGTTCGCCAAAGCCATCCGCTCGATGTCCGGACGAAGCTCGTCCAGTAACTCCCGCTCGGTGATGCCGCATATCGCGCTGAAGTCATCCCGCATACTGATGTTCTGCAAATTATTCAGCTCGCTGAAGATGCTCATCTGGCTGAACTTGCTGATTCCCGTGATAAAGAGGAAACGAAGATATTGCCCCAATCCCTTGAGGGGACTGAAAAACTTACGCAGCTCATTCCGAAGCTCCTGCTGCAAGGGGTATGTTGGAATTACTGTCCAGAAGAGGAGCGTCGTATTCGTCAATCAGGACAACGACCGGCAGACCGGTCTGTTCATACGCACGGCGGATCATACCTTGCAGACGAGCAGCAGGAGTCTTTCCTCCTTTTCCGCCCCATAAACCTTTTCACAACGAAGTAAAAACAGATTCAACTGTTCCTGCAAATCGAACAGGGTAGTATATTTAGTCAGACTGAAATCAATATGGAATACCGGATACACGTTCCAGTCCTTTTCCAGACGCTCCATGGCCAGACCCCTTAAACAAATTCTTTTTTCCCTTGAAAGTAAGCCTCAAGGGTGGACACCAACAAGCTTTTCCCAAACCTCCGCGGACGGCTCAGAAAATACACACTGTCCGTGTTAGCCAATCGGTAAACCAGTTCGGTCTTGTCTACATATACACAATTCCGGTTACGCAACTGCTCAAAATTCTGTATACCTATGGGGTATCGTCTGTAATTTTCTTCCATATTCTCATTGTTTTCTAATTCTGCTTATGGGATAGAAACAAAGATAGCTGTTATCCGATAAAACACAAAAACTTTTCATTTGTTTTTAATAAAGCCCCAACAACTTAAACTGGTGATGATAAGGTAAAGAGCCGTTAGAAATATAAAATCATCTCTCTTTTATTGCAGATAATCAAAAAATAAATTACTTTTGTTTCACTTAAAACGAATCAATAAACAACTTAAATAACAGAACAGTATGATAGACGCAAAAACTTGCATCAACGACGCACAAGAGAAAATGGACATGGCCGTTATGTATTTGGAAGAAGCCTTAGCGCACATTCGTGCAGGAAAAGCCAGTACCCGGTTGCTGGACGGCATTCGTGTTGACTCTTATGGAAGCATGGTTCCCATCAGTAATGTAGCTGCCGTGACTACTCCCGATGCACGCAGTATCGCCATCAAGCCATGGGACAAAAGTATGTTCCGTATCATCGAAAAAGCTATCATGGACTCTGATCTGGGCATCACTCCCGAAAACAACGGTGAAATTATCCGTTTGGGTATTCCGCCATTGACAGAGGAACGCCGCAAGCAACTGGCCAAACAATGTAAAGGCGAAGGCGAAACCGCAAAAGTAAGTATACGCAACGCACGCCGTGACGCTATAGACACACTGAAAAAGGCCGTTAAAGAGGGTATGCCCGAAGACGAGCAAAAGAATGCGGAAGCCAAACTTCAGAAAGTACACGATAAATATATCGCGAAGATTGAAGAACTTCTAGCAGAGAAAGATAAAGAAATTATGACGGTTTAATGAAGAACTTAAAATAATGAAGCAATAATAATGAAGAAGGAAGAATTGTCCTGCACAGCCTTGCTTTTGTCCGTGCGGTCCAATTCCTCTTTCTTCATTTTTCATTCTTCATTTTAATTTATGAAAGGACTAGTAATAAAAACACAGGCAGCTGGTATCTTGTCAAAACAGAAGACGGACGTACCATCGAATGCAAGATCAAAGGAAATTTCCGTTTAAAGGGTATTCGGAGTACCAATCCCATTGCTGTAGGAGATTATGTACAAATCATTATCAACAATGAAGGAACCGCCTTCATCAGTGAGATAGAAGACCGCAAGAACTATATCATCCGGCGCGCCTCCAACCTTTCCAAACAATCGCACATACTGGCAGCCAATCTGGATCAATGTATGCTGATTGTTACAATTAATTATCCCGAAACCTCAACTATATTCATTGACCGTTTTCTTAGCCACCGCGGAAGCATACCGTGTACCCGTCAAACTGATATTCAATAAGACAGACAGGTATAATGAGGATGATACACGCTATATGGATGCTCTGATAAACCTGTACACATACATCGGTTACCCTTGCTTCAAAGTTTCCGCACTGAACAACATAGGTACAGATGAAGTGAAAAAAGACCTGGAAGGGAAAGTCACTTTGCTTTCCGGCAACTCAGGAGTAGGGAAATCAACATTAATCAACGCCATTTTACCTGAACAAACTTTGAAAACAGGTGAAATATCCGATTACCATAACAAGGGAATGCATACCACAACCTTTTCCGAAATGTTCCCGGTAGACGGCGGCGGATACATCATCGACACTCCGGGTATCAAAGGTTTCGGAACATTCGATATGGAAGAAGAGGAAGTAGGACATTACTTTAAAGAAATATTTGAATATTCCGCTCATTGCAAGTATGGAAACTGCACCCACAGGCACGAGCCCGGATGCGCCGTACGCGATGCAGTGGAGAAACATCTAATCAGCGAGTCACGCTATACTTCTTACCTGAATATGTTGGAAGACAAGGAAGAAGGCAAGTATCGCGCCGCTTACTAAAAACCACAACTTTATGAAAAAACACCTCTTAGCTATTGCACTGTTTGCATTATGCACCACCGGGCTGAATGCCGCTTCTCCTAAAAAAGTAGCTCCTGAAAAAAAAGGAGTAGAAACCATTAACCGTGCCACAGCCGAAGCACATATCGGCTTTTTGGCCTGTGACGAACTGGAAGGACGCGAAGCCGGATGGAAAGGTGGACGCATTGCAGGCAATTATATCATTTCCTGCCTGAAACAGATGGGAATAAAGCCACTGGACGGAGACTATATACAGCCCTTTGACGTGTATCATGCTGAACGGCAAGTGAAAGGGAAACGCTGGCAAGTACATCCCGATTCTATTGCGGAACTGAAAAAAGTGGTACATCAAAAATTGGCATTACGTAATATCTTAGGTAAAATAGAAGGAAAGAATCCAAATGAAATTGTCATTATCGGTGCACATTACGACCACATAGGCTACGATCCGATGCTGGAAGGAGATCAGATTTATAACGGTGCAGATGATAATGCATCAGGCGTTCAAGCCGTATTACAGGTAGCCCGTGCTTTTCTTGCTACCGGCGAGCAGCCGGAACGTACCGTTATCTTCGCTTTTTGGGATGGTGAGGAAAAGGGATTGCTGGGCTCCCGTTATTTCGCCATGAACTATCCGGATATTAAAAAGGTAAAAGGCTATTTGAACTATGACATGATAGGACGTAACAACCGGGAGGACCAGCCCGATTATTTCGTTTACTTCTATACCGCAGCCCATCAGGCCTTCGGTGACTGGCTGAAAAAAGATATTGAGGATTACCGCTTGCAGTTATCCCCTGACTACCGGGCTTGGGACAATCCGGTGGGAGGCAGCGACAACGGCACGTTCGCCAAACTGGGAATACCTATTATATGGTATCACACTGATGCCCATCCCGATTATCACCTTCCGGGAGATGAAACACAGAAAATCAATTGGCTGAAGATAGTCGATATAACCAAAGCCTCTTTCCTTGCGATGTGGAAACTGGCAAACGAAAAAAAATATTAAAAAAGAACGTGGCGTTTAAACTGAACGCCACGTTTTTTTATCTAATCTTACATTAACGTATTTATTAAACCCATATAGAAAGGCACATGAACAAACGAATCAAATGGGGCATCATTATATTAATCGGAGCCGGCTTGGCCGGACTAGGCATCTATCAATTTACCCCTCACGAAAATGAAGAACTGACAGCCGCCGACGCGTTGCCTAAAGAAAACAAGCAACGCACATTGAAAGTCAATGCACAAGTCATAAAACCACACTTGCTGACAGATGAAATATTGGTGACCGGACGCCTGGTTCCTGACGAAGAAGTGAGTTTGTCTTTTGAAACCTCCGGAAAGATCACCGATATTTTTTTCACAGAAGGCACATTGGTAAAACGAGGAGAATTACTTGCCAAAGTAAACGACCGGCAGTTACAGGCTCAGTTAAAACGTCTGGAAGCACAAATACCTTTAGCCGAAGACCGTGTGTTCCGCCAAAACGCCCTGTTAAAACGAGATGCGGTCAGTAAAGAAGCATACGAACAGGTAAAAACCGAACTTGCCACCCTTAACGCTGATATCGAAAATATCAAAGCCAACATTGACATGACCGAACTCCGCGCACCATTCGACGGTATCATCGGATTGAGGCAGGTCAGTACGGGAGCATACGCCTCCCCCACCACTGTAGTAGCCAGACTGACCAAAGTGACTCCATTGAAAGTAGAGTTCGCTGTACCGGAACGTTATGCCCGGGAAATTAAAAAGGGACTAACCTGGAGTTCAAAGTAGAAGGAAGGCTGGATACCTATCATGCACAGGTTTATGCAACCGAATCCAGTATAGATATGGAAACCCATTCATTGAACATCCGTGCCATCTACCCCAACCGCAACGGCGAACTGCTGGCAGGCAGATATGCAGATATTCAATTAAAACAAAAAGAAATAGAAGATGCGATAGCGATTCCATCCGAAGCGATTGTCCCGAAATGGTAAAAATAAGTATTTGTTTATCGTAGCGGAGTTGCAGACCCTGTAGATGTTATTATAGGACTCCGTACCGAAGCCGAAGTACAGATTGTACGAGGATTGTCTGTGGGTGATACCATCCTGACATCGGGTACACTGCAATTACGTAAGGGAATGCCTGTGGAACTTCAGGCCATTAACTAACAACTAAAAAATACTTTTATGAATATTTCCGAACTTAGTATCCGTAGGCCTGTGCTCGCCACCGTGCTTACCATCATCATATTACTTTTCGGACTGATCGGTTACAATACATTGGGAGTCCGCGAATATCCTTCGGTAGATAATCCGATCATCTCTGTTACCTGTAGTTACTCGGGTGCCAATGCCGATGTAATCGAGAATCAGATAACCGAGCCTTTGGAACAAAACATCAACGGTATTCCGGGAATCCGTTCTTTGTCCAGTGTCAGCCAACAAGGGCAATGCCGTATCACAGTGGAATTTGAATTATCCGTCGATTTGGAAACTGCCGCCAATGACGTACGTGACAAAGTGTCCCGCGCACAACGTTACCTGCCACGCGACTGTGACCCTCCTACTGTATCCAAGGCTGATGCCGATGCAACGCCTATCCTGATGGTAGCTATCCAAAGTGACAGCCGCTCTCTGTTGGAACTGAGTGAAATAGCAGACTTGACCGTAAAAGAACAACTGCAAACCATTTCGGATGTAAGCAGCGTATCTATTTGGGGAGAAAAACGTTATTCCATGCGCCTATGGCTCGACCCCACCAAGATGGCAGGATATGGCATTACTCCGGTAGATGTAAAGAACGCGATAACCAATGAAAATATAGAACTCCCTTCGGGCAGCATTGAAGGTAATACCGTAGAATTGACCTTACGCACCATGGGACAAATGCACACCGCTAAAGAATTCAATAACATCATATTAAAAGAAGTAGGCGGAAGAGTGGTCCGTTTCAGCGATATCGGTTACGCCGAACTAGGTCCGGCAGATATCAAGAGTTACATGAAAATGAACGGAGTGCCGATGGTAGGTGTCGTTGTCATTCCACAACCCGGTGCCAACCATATCGAAATCGCCGATGCCGTATACCAGCGTATGGAGCAGATGAAGAAGGACTTGCCCGACGATGTGAAATACAGCTATGGCTTTGACAACACTAAGTTTATCCGCGCTTCCATTGATGAAGTAAAAAGTACGGTGTATGAAGCGTTCGTACTGGTTATCATCATCATTTTCCTGTTCTTGCGCGACTGGCGCGTGACACTGATTCCCTGCATCGTGATTCCGGTTTCATTGATCGGAGCTTTTCTTTGTGATGTACATAGCAGGTTTCTCCATCAATGTGCTGACCATGCTGGCGGTGGTATTGTCCGTAGGTTTGGTAGTGGATGACGCCATCGTTATGACAGAGAATATCTATATCCGCATAGAACGAGGTATGCGTCCGTTCGAAGCAGGAATAGAAGGGGCAAAAGAAATTTTCTTCGCTGTTATCTCCACCACTATCACCTTTGGTGGCAGTAGTTCCTGCCCATCGTATTTATGGAAGGAACCAGCGGACGTCTGTTCCGTGAGTTCAGTTTCGTTGTGGCAGGTTCGGTCATCATTTCTTCCTTTGCCGCATTAACGTTCACCCCTATGCTGGCAACCAAGCTAATTGATAAAACGGGAAAAACAGGGATGGTTCTACCAAAAGACAGAGCCTTTCTTTGAAGGTATGAAACCGCATATATGACCCGTTCACTGAACGCTTTTCTTAAAAAGACGCATATGGGCAATACCTGTTACAGTGATTATGTTGATAGCCATCGGAGTACTTTGGGTCCAGATACCCGCTGAAATGGCTCCGATGGAAGACCGGTCGCAAATAAGTATCAATACCCGTGCAGCCGAAGGCGCCAGCTATGAATACATCCGTGATTATACGGAAGATATCAACAATCTGGTAGATTCTATTATACCTGATGCCGAATCTGTAACCGCACGTGTTTCCAGTGGCAGTGGAAATATACGTATCACATTGAAAGATATCAAAGATCGTGATTACACCCAGATGGAAGTTGCCGAACGTATCTCACAGGCCATCCGCAACAAGACGAAAGCACGTGCCTTTGTGCAACAACAGTCTTCTTTCGGCGGACGGAGAGGAAGTATGCCCGTACAATATGTACTACAAGCTGTCAGTATAGAAAAACTGGAGAAAGTATTACCGGCTTTTTTAAGCAAAGTATATGATAACCCTACTTTCCAGATGGCGGACGTGGACCTGAAGTTCAGCAGCCCGGAAATGAGAGTGAATATTAACCGTGATAAGGCAGGTACAATGGGAGCCACCGTGCGTGATATAGCCGAAACACTGCAATACGGTCTCAGCGGACAACGTATGGGCTATTTTTATATGAATGGAAAACAATATGAGATTTTGGGTCAGATAAACCGCCAACAACGTAATACACCGGCCAATATCAAATCTAGTTTACATACGAAGCGACAAAGGGGAAATGATTCAATTGGACAATCTGGTAGAATTTGTAGAATCCGTAGCTCCTCCTAAAATTGTACCACTACAACCGTTTTATTTCCGCTACCGTATCTGCCGGACTGGCAGATGGAAAGACCATCGGACAAGGCTTGGAAGAAATGGATAAAATCGCCGCCCAGACTTTGGACGAAACTTTCCGTACCGCCTTGTCGGGAGACTCCAAAGACTATCGGGAAAGTTCATCCAGCCTGATGTTTGCTTTCATTCTGGCATTGATACTTATCTATCTTATTCTGGCGGCACAGTTCGAAAGTTTCAAGGACCCTTTCATCATCATGCTTACCGTTCCTCTGGCCATTGCAGGAGCACTGATTTTCATGTATGCCGGTGGCATTACCATGAACATATTCAGCCAGATCGGTATTATTATGCTGATTGGTCTGGTAGCAAAGAATGGTATCTTGATTGTGGAATTTGCCAATCAGAAGCAAGAATCCGGTGAAAACAAGATGCAGGCCATACGGGATGCCGCTTTGCAACGCTTGCGCCCTATTCTCATGACAAGTGCCTCTACCGTATTAGGCTTGATCCCGCTGGCATTCGCAACAGGAGAAGGCGCCAACCAACGTATTGCCATGGGTACGGCTGTTGTGGGAGGAATGTTAGTATCTACTTTCCTGACCATGTATATCGTACCGGCTATTTATAGTTATATATCTACCAACCGAAACGTTAAAACAGAAACTGTATGAAACGAATCATTATAACTTTATGTATCTGTACTGCATGGGTGGCTTCCACCTATGCGCAATATCCTTATACGCTGAAAAAATGTCTGGAGGAAGGACTTGCAAACAATTATTCCATACGTATCACCCGTAATGAAGAACAGATCAGCCATAACAATGCCACATTAGCAAATGCCGGTTATCTGCCGACTGTTGATTTGTCTGCCGGATATACAGGAACGTTGGACAATACGGATACCAAGAGTAGAAGTACAGGCACTACAGCCAGTGAACGAAACATCTACGACCAAACCTTAAAGGCCGGACTGGATGTAAACTGGACTCTGTTCGACGGATTCAATATCAGCACCACCTACAAAAAACTGAAGGAACTGGAACGCCAGGGAGAAACCAACACGCGTATTACCCTTGAAGACTTCATAGCGGGACTCACTGCCGAATACTATAATTATGTACAACAGGAAATACGTCTGAAGAACTTCCTTTACGCTGTGTCTTTATCCAAAGAACGCCTGCGCATTGTAGAAGAACGATACCATATCGGTAATTTTTCCCGGCTGGATTATCAACAAGCCAAAGTGGACTTCAATGCAGACAGTGCACAATATATGAAACAACAGGAACTGGTGGTTACCTCACGTATCAACCTGAACGAGTTAATGGCCGTACAGGAAGTCAACCGACCGCTACGTGTCAATGACTCCATTATAACAGTGAATGATGCGCTGAATTACGATGAATTATGGGAATCCACCCTCAAGACGAATGCCAACCTGCTGAAAGCTGATCAAAATACAACAATTGCCCAATTGGATTACCGTCAGGTTCTATCCCGTAATTATCCCTATGTGAAATTGAACGCCGGTTATGGCTATACATTCAACAAATATGAAACAAACGCCACCAGCCGGAGAAGCAATTGGGGACTAAACGGAGGAATTACCGTAGGCATTAACCTATGGGATGGTAACCGTCGCCGTGAAAAGCGCAATGCCAGCCTGCAAATACGTAACTCGCAACTGGAAAGAGAACAGCTGGAATTGGGCTTGAAAGCGGATTTAAGCAATCTGTGGCAGGCCTATCGCAATAATTTACGTTTATTAAATTTGGAACGCCAGAATCTGGTTGCCGCCCGTGAAAACCATGAAATAGCCAAAGAACGTTATCTGCTGGGAGATCTCTCCGGTATCGAGATGCGTGAAGCCCAAAAGAGCCTGCTTGATGCGGAAGAACGTATTTTGCTTGCTGAATATAACACCAAAGTCTGTGAAATTTCCCTGCTCCAACTAAGTGGAAGAATAACGAAATATCTCGAATAATCGTTATAGCCTTTACTTATAGCTTGTAATTCAGGGCAGTTATCCGTACCTTTGCACACAATTATCACTAAATATGTTGTAAAAAGATATGGGATTATTTATCAAGAAGCCTTTTGCTGCATTACAAGCCGAAGCCAATGAATCTGGAAACAAGACCCTGAAAAGAGTCTTGGGACCATGGAGCTTGATCGCATTAGGAGTAGGTGTTATCATCGGTGCCGGATTATTCTCCATCACCGGAACAGTAGCCGCAGGATACACAGGGCCTGCCATTACTTTATCTTTCGCCATAGCGGCAATAGGTTGTTGCTTTGCCGGTTTATGTTATGCCGAGTTTGCTTCCATGATACCTGTAGCAGGCAGTGCTTATACATACTCATATGCTACAATGGGCGAACTTATAGCATGGATTATCGGCTGGGATCTAGTATTGGAATATACTGTTGCCGCTACTACCGTCAGTATCAGCTGGAGCAGATATCTCGTTGTTTTTCTGGAAGGAGTGGGGATAAATATCCCCCATGCACTTGCTGCTTGTCCCTGGGACGGAGGTATTGTGAATATACCGGCCGCACTGATTGTAGTGCTGATGAGTATTTTTCTGATTCGTGGAACAGAAGGAAGTTCTATCTTTAACGGCTTCATTGTGTTCCTGAAAGTGGCAGTGATTCTTATTTTCGTTGTATTAGGATGGAAATACATTAATGCAGAGAATTATGTTCCTTATATCCCTGCCAATACTGGTACTTTAGGCGAGTTCGGATTCTCGGGTGTATTGCGTGGAGCAGCGATTGTATTTTTCGCCTTTCTTGGTTTTGATGCCGTAAGTACAGCCGCTCAGGAAACAAAAAATCCGAAACGGGATATGCCCGTCGGCATTCTAGGTTCCCTGCTGATTTGCACCATTCTTTATATGGTGTTTGCTTACGTAATGACGGGAGTTGCCCATTATTCTGACTTTGCAGGACAACAAGGTATCGCACCTGTTGCCGTAGCGATTGACCACATGGGACATGCAGATGCCACAGGAGTAATTCATCCGGATTATCCGTGGTTGAACCGGGCCATCGTACTGGCTATCCTGTTTGGTTACTGCTCGGTTATTATGGTAACTTTGCTAGGACAAAGCCGTGTATTTCTAAGTATGAGCCGCGACGGACTGTTGCCTTCTTTCTTTTCAAAGATTCACGAGAAATACCGGACACCGGCACACAGTAATTTGTTATTCATGGTCATTGTAGGAGGGCTGGCAGCATTTGTTCCGGCACGTGTAGCCGGAGAAATGACCAGTATAGGTACCTTATTCGCCTTCACATTGGTTTGCGCGGCAGTATTGATCGTGCGTAAAAGTATGCCTGACGTACATCGTGCCTTTAAAACTCCTTTTGTTCCCACGGTACCGATTCTGGGCATCCTTACCTGCCTTTGTATGATGTTGTTTCTTCCGGCTGACACTTGGATCCGATTGGTATTATGGATGCTGATAGGTCTGGATGTTTATGCCTGCTATGGAGTAAAACACAGCAAGCTGGAGCATAACGTAAAACGACGCAAAGGACTCACCATATTGAATATGACAGGAATCGCCCTGTCTGTACTTTCAGTTATTACAGGATTGTGGCATCAACAGACAGTAGGCTGGGAAGAAGACAAGACATTGCTCGCTATTTCGTTCGTCTTTGCGTTCACACATTGCGCATTCTATATGGTACGTATCTGGAAACAGACATCCGAGAAGAAGAAGTAAGCGTTTTCCACACGCTATCTGTTTCCATAACTTTCATTCACCGTAAGGGGGTAAATTCAATCCACCCCCTACCGTGAATAAAGTTATCATAGTTTCATACCCATCGGTTCTGAACCCATAATCAAGCCTTATAACCTATGAAAGTCTTAAGTTATCCATAGTAGAAAGAACATTTAAAAAACTTCTTCAAAAATGTTTTTAGCTACTACCACAGTATTTCCTTCAGGAATTGAGGAATAGAATCCTGTTTCTTTAGTCCATGCTTCTTCCAAGGTATAAAAATCAAGTTCCTCCGGTTGCTTTCCATCCAGGACACAAGCTAAATAATCAAAATAAGCCTTCCATCTCATAAAATAGAAATCTTTCAAAATGCCATTCCATTCTTTATGAGCATAATCACGAAGTCCGCCTTGATCTGCCGCTACACGATTTCCCCATGTAGTAATCTGAACACGTGCATTCCATTCGTATAATGCTTTTTCTTCCTGGGTCTGTCCTGCTGAACGTGCCGCTTCAATCCAAGTTCCAACCTTGAATTCTTTCCGGGTACCCAGCAACTGGTCTTGCAATAGAATAAGATGCAGAAAATGCTGTGAAGCCAACTCAAATACTTGCTTGTCTCCTGCCCGGAACGCAGCCGTTACCACTTTTTGCATCAAACGCCCCTTTTCTGCCAATGCCTGCCGGAGCACATCCACCAAATCGAACTCAAAATTATTATTACCCTGATATTTATCAGCCACAGAAACCATCAGTCGGGCAGCCTCTATCACATCCTGCGGATTATAGTATTCTTTCATCTCCGACCAACTGGATACCTGATATACATCCACCCCCGGACGAGCGCAGAATACAGATTCATGCGTTCCCTGTTCGTATCTTCTCCTTGGGACTATTATAAATACCGTTACCTAATAAATCCCAAGCTTGTTGCAAAGCCTCATCCTCTACCCCATAACGAGCATATACGTATCCTTTCAACCACTCATCACGAGTAAACCGATGTTCACGCCATGGCAATTCCATCACCAGCTCATACATAACCGGATTGTTCTCAATACCTTCCGGAGTCATCCCTACTCCACGCAATGTCCTTCCGGCATGAACATCTGCTTTCGCGTCATAAAAGCCATCAATCAGCGCATCCATTTTACCATGAAGCCCAATGTTACCACCAAAATTCAACAACATGCAGTACACCCACTCATGCTGCCCGTATCCTCCTTTGCGACACCACTCTGACGCCGGGTCCCCCCATTGCGGACGGCATTCGCTATGCAAGTCCAAGACTAACAGGTCTCCTGCTTCCAGATGCTCTATCATCGGAGTACGAGGATTGTCCTGCCATGCCTGAGCCACCCACACAGCATCCGGATTTGTTTTTTTCATGGCTTTCATGATGGCTTTACCGGCTGCATCCAAATTTACTCCTTGAGTACTTCCCCCTTCATGAAACGGATCAATAGCGTAAAAACCAGTTTTTCCATACAGTTTTGTCAGTTCTCTATAATACAAAGCAGAGATTTCTTCAAAGCGTTCATCCTCCGGCTGTAAAAAGGCAGGACGATGATAGCTGCACCAAAATCCGGGATCAGCAACATTCAATCCTAATTTCTCCTTTGCATTATGAGGAACCATGCCACAATATCCCGGCAACACAGGTTCGATGCCATATTCACGCATTCTTTTTACAATCTTCTTCTGAAGTTTTTCCTGACGGGTATACCAACTTTCAGGATTAGGTCCTCCCCACCCTTCCAGATTATTCATCAACCACCAAGCTGTAAAACCCGGTCCGGCTACAAATTCATTAATTTCATCCTTAGTATATCCCAGTTTTAGAAGTACATTTCTCCAAACCGACTCAGTCCCTGTCAATGCCAGGGAAAGATTGATACCGTGAAGCGCCATCCAATCTATCTCCTTTTCCCAACGCTCCCAGTCCCAAAAAGCCATGGAATAAGAGAAAGTACAATAATTCAGATCATAACGATAGGGCAGATCCGTTTCATGCCGTTCCTTTTTAGTCACAGGGGGCAAAACAGCAGGCAGTTTTGCAGTCATTCCATTCCAAGAAAGATGTATGCCTGCATAATATTTCAAATACCAATTCAATCCGGTAGCAATATTTACATAGTCATTACCCCGGATAATTACTTTATCACCTTTCTGATCGAGTTCAAAAAAATCGGTTTCCGATTTCTGACGTTCAATAATAAATTTGGAGGAAGCTCCTTTGTCGATGCGCTCTAATAATCCTGTAACAGGAGAAGAAAATAAGTTGCTTGTCATCCATAACAGCACAAACAACAATCGTAGTTTTTTCATCATATTATTAAGGTAACGGATAACACCAATTAAATAAAAAACAGAACAGCCCCCTCGCCTTTAAAGGGAGGAAGGCTGTATTAGTATTATTACGGAATAATTTAATTATTTACAATTTCCAAGGCAACGCGGCTTCAACTGCTTGAAGAAGTCATTACCTTTATCGTCCACCAAAATGAATGCCGGAAAATCTTCCACTTCAATTTTCCAGATAGCTTCCATACCCAATTCCGGATATTCCACACACTCAATGCTCTTGATATTATTCTGAGCAAGGATAGCAGCCGGACCACCAATAGAGCCCAGATAGAAACCGCCATACTTCTTACAAGCATCCGTTACCTGCTGGCTACGATTACCTTTTGCCAACATTATCATGCTACCGCCATGTGACTGGAACAAATCCACATACGGGTCCATACGTCCTGCTGTAGTGGGGCCCATAGAACCACAAGCCATACCTTCCGGAGTCTTTGCCGGACCGGCATAATAGATAGGATGATCTTTGATATACTGCGGCAAATCTTCGCCACGATCCAAACGCTCTTTCAATTTAGCATGAGCGATATCGCGACCTACAATAATGGTTCCGTTCAATGACAGACGGGTAGCTACCGGATACTTGGTCAATTCTTTCAGGATATCCGCCATCGGTTGGTTCAAATCAATCTTAACCACATCGCCTTCACCGGCTTCACGGAGTTCTGCCGGAATAAGCTCACCCGGTTTATCATCCATCTTTTCAATCCAGATACCATCTTTATTGATCTTACATTTTATATTACGGTCAGCAGAACAGGAAACGCCCAGACCGATAGGACAAGAAGCACCGTGACGAGGCAAGCGGATGATGCGGACATCGTGAGCCATATACTTACCACCAAACTGTGCACCCAAGCCAATCTTATAAGCTTCTTCCAATACTTGTTTTTCCAGTTCCACATCGCGGAAAGCACGCCCGTATTCATTACCGGTAGTAGGCAACTCGTCATAATAGTGAGTAGAAGCCAGCTTAACAGTCAGCAAGTTCTTCTCTGCCGATGTACCACCGATTACAAATGCAATATGATAAGGAGGACAAGCAGCCGTACCCAAAGTCTTCATTTTTTCAACAAGGAAAGGAACCAATGTAGCCGGATTCAATACAGCTTTCGTTTCCTGATATAAATAGGTCTTGTTCGCCGAACCACCACCTTTAGTCACACAAAGGAACTTGTATTCCATACCTTCAGTAGCTTCCAAATCAATTTGTGCAGGCAGGTTGCATTTGGTGTTCACCTCATCGTACATAGTCAAAGGAGCATTCTGAGAATAACGAAGATTTTCTTCCGTATAAGTCTTATAAACTCCCAAGGAAAGAGCTTCTTCATCACAATAGCCGGTCCATACCTGCTGACCTTTCTCACCATGGATAATAGCAGTACCCGTATCTTGACAAAGAGGTAATTTGCCTTTAGCTGAAACTTCCGCATTACGCAAGAAAGTCAATGCTACATACTTATCGTTATCACTGGCTTCGGGATCACTCAGAATCTTAGCAAACCTGTTCATTGTGTGTGAACGGCGAAGCAAGAAAGAAACATCACGGAAAGCAGCGTTAGCCATAGCAGTCAGACCTTCTTTTTCAATCTTCAGGATAGGTTTTCCTTCAAACTCACTTACTGACACATAATCTTTAGTCAGCAAATAATACTCGGTTTTATCAGGTCCCAACGGGAACATGTGCTGATAATGGAACGGAGGTGTTGCCATATTGATACTTATTTTAGTTAAAAGTTATTAGTGTGACAAAGGTAGTAACTATTATCGAAATTTTTCCTTAATTAGCGTGAAAACTTTCAAGGAATGTCCTTACCTTTGCCAACTCATTAAAATAACATCACATTATACATGAAAAGATTAGGCAAATTCTTATTTATTACTTCATTACTGTTATGCTTTCTCATCCCTCGAGGATGGACACAAACCCAAGCAAAAAACCAACCGGACAGTATCGAACTCAAACTGAAGGAAATCTACACAAAACGGGAAGTCATGATTCCCATGCGTGACGGAATCAAGCTTTACACCGCTGTCTACGAACCGAAAGACAACAGCAGGCAGCATCCTATCCTGATGCACCGCAGCCCTTACTCTTGTTCCCCATACGGAGAAGGATTTGACCGTCATTTCAGAACTAATCTGAAAAACTATATAGAGCACCGATATATTATCGTCTTCCAAGATGTACGTGGACGACATAAGAGTGAAGGAATATTTATCCAAGTACGCCCTCTCAACAAAAACAAAAAGGGTAAGAAAGATAAAAAGAATATAGACGAAGCTACGGACACATACGATACCATAGAATGGTTGATTCACAACACATATAATAACGGAAATGTAGGAACATGGGGAATCAGTTATGATGGTTTCTATGCCACTATGACAGCTTCCTCCAATCATCCAGCTTTGAAAGCTGTTTCTCCGCAAGCTCCCGTTACTGACTGGTTCCGTGGAGATGACCGTCATCACAACGGAGCCTTCACCCTGCTGCAAACCACTAATTTCCTTCCCAGACTGGAAGGACGCCACATGGGAAAAGGAGTGATGAACCAAATTGTAAAGAATGATGTTTACACAGATTTTCTGACACTCGGTACCTTTAAGAATGTAGACGACCTGGTACGTGATACCACACAGACATTGTGGAATGATATCAAAAACCATCCTGATTTCGATGATTTCTGGAAAGAGCGCGATGCACGCACCTCCTGTTATAACTTGAAGCCAGCCATATTGGTGGTAGGTGGACTGTATGACTCCGAAGACTGTTACGGAGCCTGGAATCTTTATAAAGCCATCAAAGAGCAATCACCGGACACAGATTTATATCTGACATTCGGTCCTTGGTGGCATGGAGCATGGACAGTACGCGGGTTCCAAGGTTTCGGTAATCTGTATTTCGGTAAAAGCACTTCAGCTTATTACATGGACAAAATAGAATATCCTTTTTTCCGATATTTCCTGGAAGGAAAGGGAGAAAAGCCCAAGCATAAAGTAAATATATTCCATACAGGTGAAAACGAATGGAAAACATACAACGAATGGCCTGTACAAAAGACTGCCGGTACACCTTATTATATACATAAAAACGGATCAGTATCCACACAAGCACCGGCAGAACAAGAGTCTTATTCTGAATATATTTCAGATATGTCACGTCCGGTACCCTATACGGCAAACCCTACCACTTACCGGACAAAAGAATTCATGGTAGATGACCAACGCTTTGCTACTTCACGTCCCGATGTCATTACTTTCATGACGGAGCCGCTATGTGATACTTTAACATTGGCCGGTCCGTATAGAAGTGGAATTAATGACTGCCATCAGTAGTACTGACGCTGATTTTATGGTGAAGTAATTGATGTATATCCTGAAAAACTTGTAATATTCCAAAACTGCACGCCAGTTATTTAAACGTAGTGACTACCCAACTGAGTA
>ENA-OQKC01000327-OQKC01000327.1-human-gut-metagenome-genome-assembly--contig:-NODE-327-length-20664-cov-3.279836_pt1 | contig 20664 bp, 15 predicted proteins | sample MGYA00242774_ERZ504790 | MGnify/ENA primary metagenome ERZ504790 (study PRJEB26092, sample SAMD00036419) | human gut metagenome | host: Homo sapiens | study: EMG produced TPA metagenomics assembly of...
CAGGGCCGTCCCAGGGCTCCAGCATGGTGGCGTATACTGGTAGAAGTCCCGCGTTTTTCTGGCTGATGTGCTTGTGTCTCCCATGGCTCCGGGGATGGTGATCATGACGGCCAGCGGCAGGTCCATGCCGTTCATCACCATGAACTCGAGGGCGTTGTCCAGCATGGCGGAGTCAGAGCCGGAGGTGTTGATGATGGGCAGGATCTTGTTCATGTCCTCCTTCATGATGGGGGAGGAGATGGTCTCTTCACGGGCCAGCATGGCGTCGGTGTTGCCCTTGATGGTGTTGATCTCGCCGTTGTGGAGGATGAAGCGGTTGGGGTGGGCGCGCATCCAGCTGGGGTTGGTGTTGGTGGAAAAGCGGCTGTGGACCATGCCGATGGCGGATTCATAGTCCTCGTCCTGCAGATCGAGGTAGAACTGGCGCAGGTCGTGGACGAGGAACATGCCCTTGTACACGATGGTGCGGCTGGACAGGCTGGGGACATAGGTGCCGTTGCTGGCCTGCTCGAAGACCCGGCGGACGATGTAGAGCTTGCGGTCAAAGTCGATGCCCTTGCTCACCTTGGCGGGCTTTTTGATGAAGCACTGCCAGATGGCGGGCATACAGTCGCGGGCTTTCTGGCCCACAGCGTCGGGGTCTACAGGCACTTCGCGCCATGCCAGAAACTCGAGGCCCTCTTTGCGGGTGACAAGCTCAAAAAGCTTCATGGCCTGAGCGCGCAGATGCTCGTTCTGGGGGAAGAAGAACATCCCAATGCCGTATTCGCGCTCGTTGCCAAGGCTGATGTTCAGCTCGTCGGCCACCTTGGCGAAGAAGCGGTGGCTGATCTGCAGCATGATGCCCACACCGTCGCCGGTCTTGCCCTCGGCGTCCTTGCCGGCGCGGTGCTCAAGGCGCTCCACGATGGACAGCGCGTCGCTGACGGTCTGGTGGCTCTTGCGGCCCTTGATGTCCACGACGGCACCGATGCCGCAGGCGTCGTGCTCGAACCGGGGGTCATAGAGGCCCAGAGGCCCTTTTTGCTCCGTGAAATTTTCCATAGACTTTCCTATCCTTTTTTCGATTTTCCGGAGAATATCCTGGCAATGCTGCGGCACATTCCGCAGCGTCTCTCTTATATGGCATAACAGAAAAGGCGTCTCAGATGGGTCGGCGAAGACTCATCTGGAACGCCCTTGTTCCGGATAACAAGAATATTATACAAAGGTGCTGAAAAAGATTCAAGTGACAGCTGCACCAAATGTGGGTACACGGCGACGGTTCTTCTTGTGAAAAACAGACACGCGGAGTAGGAAATAGTATGCCTTTTCCGGCTCAGTGCCGGCCCAGACAGGCGGCAAGATCCTCCTCCGGCGTGGTGATGGGCCGGAGGTCATACTTCTCCTGCAAAACAGCGGCCACCCCGGGGGAGAGGAAGGCGGGCAGGGTGGGGCCGAGACGGATGCCCCGGATGCCCAGCGCCAGCAGGGCCATCAGCACACAGACCGCCTTCTGCTCGAACCAGCAGAGGATGATGGAGAGGGGCAGCTCGTTGACCGAGCAGCCAAAAGCTTCGGCCAGACCCAGCGCGATCCGGATGGCACTGTAGGCGTCGTTGCACTGGCCCACGTCGAGGATGCGGGGCAGACCTGCCACCGTACCCAGCGGCAGGTCGTTGAGCCGGAACTTGCCGCAGGCCAGCGTCAGGATGACGGTGTCGGGCGGGGTCAGCTTGGCAAAATCCGTGTAGTACCGGCGGGAGGGGCGGGTGCCGTCGCAGCCGCCGATGAGGAAAAAGTGCCGGATGGCACCCTCGTGGACGGCTTGGACGATCTCCTCCGCATGGCTCAGTACGGCATGGTCGGGCAAACCCGGTGGTGACCACACTGCCGCCGTTCATGCCCGGGATGAGGGTGTCCTCCGGGTAGCCGCCCAGCTCAAGCGCCCTGGCGATGACCGGCGAAAAATCCCGGTCCTCCCCGATGTGGGTGACGCCGGGATAGGAGACGACAGAGGTGGTGAATACCCGGTCGGCATAGCTGGGCCGGAGGGGCATGATGCAGTTGGTGGTGAAGAGCACCGGTGCAGGGATGTCCTCAAACTCCCGCTGCTGGTTCTGCCATGCGGTGCCAAAGTTGCCTTTCAGATGAGGAAAGCGCTTTTTCAGCTCCGGGTAGCCGTGGGCAGGCAGCATCTCGGAGTGGGTGTAGACATTGATGCCCTTGCCCTCGGTCTGCTCCAACAGGCACTTGGCGTCGTAGAGGTCGTGGCCGGAGATGACGATGAAAGGCCCTTTCTCGATGGTCAGGGACACCTCCACCGGCTCCGGGTCGCCAAACGCGCCGGTGTTGGCCTTGTCCAGCTCAGCCATGACCCGGTAGGCCATCCGCCCGGTGTCCTCCACCAGCTGGAAGAGCTTGTCCTTGTCCCGCTCCTGTGCGATGGCCCGCAACGCCGTGCAGAAAAACAGATCGATCTCGCCGTCGGTGTAATCCAGCACCCGGGCGTGGTAAGAGTAGGCCGCCATGCCCCGCAGGCCGAACAGCACGAAGGACTTCAGGCTCTTGACGTCCGGGTCCGGCTCCTGCCACAGCTTTTCCATGTCGTAGTCACCCACCGGCGAAGGAGCGGGGCAGGCGGAAGCAAACGCCTCCTGTTTTGCCTTCCACACCTTGTCGGTGAGCTGGGCCACCGTCTCGGGGTCGAAGTTGACGTTGGTGATGGTGGTGAACAACCCTTCCAGCAACAACAGTGCCTGCGGCGGCTGGATGGGCTTGCCGATGTCCAGCAGCAGGGTGGCGAAACCGATGAGAGCACCGGTCAGCCTGTCCTGCGCGTCCGCCGTCTCAGCAGATTTGCCGCAGACGCCCGCTCTGCCCGTGCAGCCGACGCCGTGGGCTGCCTGCTCACATTGATAACAAAACATTTGCTCGTCCATGCAAAAAACCTCTTTTCGTTTGATGAAAGGAGTATGAGCGGGGCGGCAGACGGTTATGCAGGCAGGCGGGGCAAACCAAAAAAAGCCGCACCCTCGCGGATGCGGCCCTTGCAGATCAGAAAAAGCTTAGTAGGTGATGCCCTGAGCCATCATGGCGGTAGCGACCTTCAGGAAGCCGGCGCAGTTTGCACCGACCATCAGGTTGCCCTCGGAGCCGGCGGCCACGGATGCATCGTAGGAAGCGTGGAAGATGCCCTCCATGATGCCCTTCAGCTTTGCATCGACCTCTTCGAAGCTCCAGCTCAGACGCTCGGAGTTCTGGCTCATCTCCAGACCGGAGGTGGCCACGCCGCCGGCGTTGGAAGCCTTTGCGGGTCCGTACAGAACGCCGTTGGACAGGTAGACCTCAATGGCCTCGGGAGTGCTGGGCATGTTAGCGCCCTCGCAGACCACGGTGCAGCCGCCCTTCACCAGAGCCTCTGCGGACTCCTTGTTGATCTCGTTCTGGGTAGCGCAGGGCAGGGCGATGTCGCAGGGGACAGTCCAGACCTTGGAGCAGTCAGCAACGTAGGTCGCATCCTTGTGGGTCTCGGCATACTCCTTGATGCGGCCGCGGCGGACTTCCTTCAGGTCCTTGACGTAGGCCAGGTCGATGCCATTGGGGTCGTAGACATAGCCGTTGGAGTCGGACATGGTGACGACCTTGGCACCCAGCTGGGTAGCCTTCTCACAGGCGTAGATGGCGACATTGCCGGAGCCGGAGATGACCACGGTCTTGCCCTCGAAGCTGTCACCGCGCATGCACTTCAGAGCCTCAGCGGTGAAGTAGCACAGGCCGTAGCCAGTAGCCTCGGTACGGGCCAGAGAACCGCCGAAGGTCAGGCCCTTGCCGGTGAGCATACCGCCCTGGAAGCTGTTGGTCAGACGCTTGTACTGGCCGAACATATAGCCGACCTCGCGGCCGCCGACGCCAATATCACCGGCGGGGCAGTCCACGAACTGGCCGATGTGGCGGTACAGCTCGGTCATGAAGCTCTGGCAGAAGCGCATGACTTCCATGTCGCTCTTGCCGTGGGGGTCGAAGTCGGAGCCGCCCTTGCCGCCGCCCATGGGCAGGGTGGTCAGGCTGTTCTTGAAGATCTGCTCGAAGCCGAGGAACTTCAGGATGCCCTGATTGACAGAAGGATGGAAGCGCAGGCCGCCCTTGTAGGGGCCGATGGCGCTGTTGAACTGGACGCGGTAGCCGCGGTTCACCTGGACCTTGCCCTGGTCATCGACCCAGGGTACACGGAAGGTGATGATGCGCTCAGGCTCGACCATGCGCTCGATGAGGCCGGCCTTCTCGTACTCGGGATGCTTCTCCACGACGGGCTGGATGCTCTCCAGCACCTCGCGGACAGCCTGCAGGAATTCGGGCTCGTTGGCATTGCGCTTTTCCAGGCCCTCGTAGACACGCTTCAGATATTCATTCGTCAGCATAATGATATTCTCCTTTTCCCTATCTCTATTGTGCGGAGGCTCTGTCTTTCCCGTTTCCCACGGCGGGGCTGATAAGCCTCTGCCCACTTTGCTATTATAAAGCTTTATCTGCCGATTTACAAGATGGCCCGCCCCGCAAAAACCGGAAAATCTTTCAAAATATAATGGAAAAGATGAATGCACTTCACGAAAAAGACGGGACACATCAAAAACAGCGATAAAACCTGCTTTTGTAAAGAAACAAAAAATCCCTGCACTGCCCTTTCCGGGCCGGTGCAGGGAGGAAAAGTCTTACTTCAGCAGCTTCTCGCAGGCGTCGGCGGCACCCTCGAGGAACTGTCCGCCGTAGGTCTCGATCATGCCGGCGTCGGACAGCGCAGCCAGCTGCGGGTCGATGGGGCATTTGGCCAGAACGGGCAGGTGATGCTTTGCGGCCACCTCGTCCACATGGCTGTCGCCGAACACATTGATGTGCTTGCCGCAGTCGGGGCAGACGATATAGCTCATGTTCTCGACGATGCCCAGCATCGGTACCTTCATCATCTCGGCCATGTTCACGGCCTTGGCCACGATCATGCTCACCAGCTCCTGCGGGCTTGCCACGACGACGATGCCGTCCACGGGCAGGCTCTGGAAGACGGTCAGGGGGACGTCACCGGTTCCCGGAGGCATATCCACGAACAGGAAATCGACGTCTTTCCAGACCACATCGGTCCAGAACTGCTTGACCGCACCGGCGATGACGGGGCCGCGCCAGACGACGGGGTCTTCCTCGTTCTCCACCAGCAGGTTGATGCTCATGACGTCGATGCCCATCCGGCTCTGGATGGGCCAGCAGCCCTTGTCGTCGGCCATGGCGCGGCCATGGATGCCGAACAGCTTGGGGATGGACGGGCCGGTGATGTCGGCGTCGAGGATGCCGCAGTGGTAGCCGCGGCGTGCCATTGCACAGGCCAGCAGGGCGCTGGTCATGCTCTTGCCGACGCCGCCCTTGCCGGATACGACGCCGATGACCTTCTTGACGCTGCTGTTGGGGTTGGGCGCGTCATGCTGGGGCGCAGCATCGCGGGAAGAACACGCTGCCCCGCAGTTGGAGCAGTCATGGGTACATTCTTCGCTCATTGTCTCGTTGCGCACGGCCGTGGTACCGGGGTGCGCTTCCTCCTTGCATTCTTAGATCCTGTCTGGCAGAACATTCCCGCCAGATACAATATATATCATATCATAAAACTGGGAAAGAAACAACCCAACGGCCCCGCTCATATTTCCCGGAGCAGCTTACATATCTATAAAAAGATACACTGGGGAAAGGAGGGGTGCGCTGTGCGGCAGAGCTATCTGAAAAACGCAGCCCTGATGACCGGGGCGGACATCCTGCTCCGTCTGGCGGGCATGGGGCTCCGCATCTGGCTGGCGAACGCTCTGGGCGGCGAGGGGATGGGGCTGTACCAGCTGGTGCTGGCGGTCTATTCACTCTTCGTCACGCTGGCGACGGCGGGCGTCTCGGTGGCGGCCACCCGCCTGATGGCCGAAGAGCTGGCCCGCAGCCCGGCGGAGGCCCGGGGGATGCTTCACCGTCTCCTGCTGGCGGGGGCCGGGCTGGGCGTGCTGGCGCTGGCGGCGCAGTTCGGGCTGGCGGGCCTCGCCGCAAAATGGTGGCTGGGCGATGTCCGGGCAGCGGGGCGCTGCGTGTCTCGTCGCTGGGCCTGCCGTGGATGGCGGTGTCGTCGGTACTGCGGGGCTTTTTCATCGCCCGGCGGCAGGTGGAGCCAAACGTCCTGAGCCAGCTGGCCGAGCAGACCGTCCGCATCGGCATCGTATGGGCTGCGCTGGAGCGGGCCGACGCCCTCGGCTGGGACGTGGGCGGGCGCTGCACGGCAGTGCTGGGGGCAACGGCGATCAGCGAGGCCGTCAGCACCGGGCTGATGGCACTTTTTACCGTAAAGAGGCCCGCCGCTGCTTCGGTGCGCGGCCTGCCTGCCGCCCGCAGGAACCGGGAAAGCGCCTCTGGGACATTCTCTGGCCGGTGGAGGGAGGACGCTGTCTCGCCAGCGCTCTCCACACCGCGGAGAATATGCTGGTGCCGGCCTGTCTGGCAGTCTATCTGCAGTTTTCCGGCGGACGTGCCGAAGCCGTGGCCCAGTACGGCAGCCTCAAGGGGATGGCCCTGCCTCTGCTGACCTTTCCCTTCGGACTGCTGGGGAGCCTTTCCGTTCTGCTGATGCCCGAGATCACGCAGGCCCACCTCCGGGGGCAGAGCGGGCGGCTGGCGGCTCTCATCGACAGGATGCTCCGTCTCACCGGCTATTTCTCGGCGCTGGCAGGCGCGGCGTTCTGGGTGTGGGGTCAGCCGCTGGCCGAAGCCCTCTACGGCAGCGCCGAGGCGGGCAGCTACCTCGTCATCCTCGGCCCGGCCATGCCGCTGATGTATCTCGAGAGCATGGTGGACGGTGCCATGAAGGGGGTAGGGGAACAGAAAGCCGTCTTCCGCTACAGCATGTGGGACTCCTGCCTCCGCATTGCGGGCGTGCTGCTCCTGCTGCCCCGCTTCGGGATGAAGGGCTTTCTTTTTGTGATCTTGCTGTCCAGCTTCTACACCTGCACCGCCAACACGGGGCGGCTGCTGTCCAGCTGCGGCCTTCCGCTGCGTCTGTGGCGGTGGCTGGGCGCGCCGGGCTTTGCGGGGGCCGTCAGCGCCGGGGCCGGGCTGGCCCTGCGGCATCTTTTAGCGGACTGGCTCACCGGCGGAGCCCCCTTGCAGCTGGCGGCGGTAGCGCTGGGCGGCGCGGGGATGGCCGCGGTCTGCTTTGCGGCGGCGTGGCCGCTGGGCCTCGGCGAAGAGCTGCGGGCCGTGGCGGCAGGGGAGAGGCGGCATAAGAAAAATGTCCAAAAAGTGAAATAGCTGGACACGGGGGAGAGAATCGAGTATAATACTAAAGATATTATGGGGTGATAGGCCCTTGAAATGAAAAACGGCAGCTGACATCTTCGGATGCCGGCCCCCGATGCAAAAGAGGATATGCTGTGAAGGAAAAGAAAACAAATCTGCTGCAGGTACTGGCCCGCCGGGCTCTGCTGGTGGCGCTGGACGGAGCCATCGTAGCCTTCAGCTTTTATTTCGCCCTGCTGCTGCGCGCAGACGGTGCTGTCGAGGCCTCCTGGTGGCCCCACAACCGCGCCCTGCTCTATGCGAATCTGCCCTGGATCGTGGCGGTCTATCTGCTCAGCTTTCTGGCCGGGCGGCTCTACACCATCCTTTGGAAGTACGCCGGGGAGCGTGACCTCATCCGTCTGGCCGGGATGATCGCCGTCCCGACGGGCATCGTCTATCTGGTCAACCGCTGCTTCATCCACGGCGTGCTTTTCAACTCGGCCAACGCCATGGCGGCGGTGCTCATTTTACTGTTGATCGGCGGGAGCCGTCTGGCCTGGCGGCTCTTCCTGAATCACCCGCTGGGCGAGCGGCTGCGCGGCAACGCCAGCAAGGACCCCAACCGCCCCGTCATGATCGTGGGTGCGGGCGAAGCTGGTGCGTGGGCCATCAATGTCTGCAAGACCAATACCAGCTACGGCCATGTCATCGTAGCCGTGGATGATGACCCCAACAAGCTGGGCCAGACCATCCACGGTGTCCCGGTGCGCGGCACACTGGAAGAAATTCCCGACCTGTGTACCCGCTACAACATCCACACCATCATCGTGGCGATCCCGACCCTGAAGGGAAGCCGCCTGAACCACGTCATCGACCTCTGCGTCTCCACCCATTGCGCCGTGCAGATGCTCAGCGACCCCCCAGCTGGTGGGTGCAGGCACCCCTCAGCAGGGTGCGTTCCGTGAGCTGAACACCGCCGATTTCCTCTCCCGTGAGGAAGTCACACTGGACACGGAGAAAATCTCCGGCTACCTCACCGGCAAGACCGTTCTGGTGACGGGCGGCGGCGGCAGCATCGGCAGCGAGCTCTGCCGTCAGGTCATGCGCTTCAAGCCCGCAAAACTGCTTATCTTCGATATTTATGAGAACTGCGCCTATGAACTGCTGATGGAACTGCAGCAGAAGTATGGCCGTGATGTGCCGGTCACGGTGCTGGTCGGCTCCATCCGGGACAAGGCCCGTCTGGACGAGGTATTTGAGACGTACCACCCGACGGTGGTGTTCCATGCCGCCGCCCACAAGCACGTCCCGCTGATGGAGATCAGCCCCGCCGAGGCCGTCAAGAACAACGTCTTTGGCACCAAGAATCTGCTCACCAGTGCCAGCGAACACGGCGTGGAGCGGCTGGTGCAGCTCTCCACCGATAAGGCCGTCAACCCCACCAGCGTCATGGGCTGCACCAAGCGCCTGTGTGAAATGCTCATCCAGACCTTCGCGGGGAACACCGACATGAAGTGCGTCGCTGTCCGCTTCGGCAATGTGCTGGGCAGCCACGGCAGCGTCATCCCGCTGTTTGAGGCGCAGATCAAAAAGGGCGGCCCCGTCACCCTCACCGATGCCAACATCGAGCGCTACTTTATGACCATCCCGGAGGCGGCACAGCTGGTGCTGCAGGCCGGTGCGCTGGCCGAGAGCGGCAGCATCTATGTACTGGACATGGGCGAGCCGGTCAAGATCATGGACCTTGCAAAACAGCTCATCCGCTTCTACGGCTATGAGCCGGGCGTGAACATGGATATTAAGATCGTGGGTCTGCGCCCCGGCGAAAAACTCTACGAAGAGCTGATGATGGACGAGGAGCAGGACAAGATGCGCCGCACCGTCCACAATAAGATCTTCGTGGCTCCGCCCCGGAACATCGACCTGGGCGAGTTCTACCAGCAGCTCCAGGAGCTGGCCGTCGCCGCCGAGCACAACGACGACAGCGTGGTGGAGCAGTTGGCCAAAATGGTGCCTACCTTTACCCCCACCCGCGAGAACCTCAAGCTGTAAAACCGCTGGCTGCACGGCACCTTTGCTGTGTAAAAATATATGAGAGGGATGTACAATCATGGAAAAGAAACCGTTTTTGACTGAGTCGATGGCTCAGGACATCATTCAGGACGTACCCACCCCCTTCCACGTCTATGACGAGAAGGGCATTCGCGAGAACGCCCGCCGCATCAACAAGGCATTCAGCTGGAACAAGGGCTTCCGCGAGTATTTTGCGGTCAAGGCTCTGCCGAACCCCGTCATCCTCCAGATCCTGAAGGAAGAGGGCTGCGGCGTGGACTGCTCCTCTCTGACTGAGCTGATGCTCAGCGAAGTGTGCGGCTTCAGCGGCAGCGACATCATGTTCTCCTCCAACCAGACCCCTGTGGAGGACATGAAGAAGGCTTACGAGCTGGGCGCTTATATCAACCTCGACGACGCCACGATGGTGGACTTCCTCGACCGGGTGGCCGGTGTGCCGGAGAACATCTTCTGCCGCTACAATCCGGGCGGCACCTTCCAGCTGGGCGAGAGCAAAGAGGGCTTCCAGGTCATGGACAAGCCCGGCGACGCCAAGTACGGCATGACCGAGGAGCAGATGATCGACAGCTACAAGAAGCTGGCTGCAAAGGGTGCCAAGAACTTTGGCATCCACGCCTTCCTCGCCTCCAACACCATCTCTGACGCCTATTATCCTGAGCTGGCAGGCATCCTCTTCCAGCTGGCTGTCCGCGTCCAGAAGGCCACCGGTGTGCATATCGCCTACATCAACCTGTCCGGCGGCGTCGGCATCCCGTACCGCCCCGAGCAGACGGAAAACGACATCATGGCCATCGGCGAGGGCGTCCGCAAGAAGTTTGAAGAAATTCTCGTCCCCGCCGGCATGGGCGATGTCTCCATCTTCACCGAGATGGGCCGCTTCACCACCGGCCCCTACGGCGCTCTGGTGGCTACTGCCATCCACGAGAAGCACATCTATAAGGAATACATCGGTCTGGATGCCTGCGCGGCCAATCTGATGCGCCCCGCCATGTACGGCGCTTACCACCACATCACCGTGCTGGGCAAGGAAGACGCACCCCACGACCACAAGTACGATGTGGTCGGCGGTCTGTGCGAGAACAACGACAAGTTTGCCATCGACCGTATGCTGCCCAAAATCGACATCGGCGACATCGTGTATATCCACGACACCGGTGCGCACGGCTCTGCCATGGGCTACAACTACAACGGCAAGCTGCGCAGCGCCGAGGTCCTGCTCTGCGAGGACGGCTCTCACCGCCTCATCCGCCGTGCCGAGACTCCCCGCGACTACTTTGCAACGCTGGACTTCCTGCCCTTCATGAAGCCGCTTCTGGGCGAGTACAACGACGACTGAGCACGCTTCTGACTCCATCACACCAGAATAAAGCGAGGAACGACGCAGATGTTTTTTGGATTCCAACTCACCTGTGGCCTGATGCTGGCTTTTACGGCTATTCGGTCATGAAAAATCCACGGGTCTGGGGCGACCAGGGCCGTCAGGCCGTCAAGGCTGAAAATTTCCCCGAGTACTGCCGCCAGAACGGCCTGTTTTTCCTGAAAGCTGGCTTCATCATGGCGCTCATCGGGGCGCTGGACGCGCTGGTAACGCTTTCGGGTCTGCTGTACGTCCTGCTGTACCTGTTCGGACTGGCGTTTGCGTTCTACCCGCTGACCCGCTGGTGCAAGGAGAACGAGGGCTTCTCGTGGCCTTGGCCCCGCGTCGAGAGCGAGAAAAAGCGCATCAAAAAGCTGCGTCAGCAGCAGGAGGCCGAAAAGGCGGAACGAGAAGAAAAGTAAATAGCAAAAAATAAGAGGCCGCTGTAAAAGCAACCTCTCAGTCTCACTTCGTTCGACAGCTCCCCTACCGAGGGGAGCCTCTGGCGAAGAGATTGGGCTTTCTGCCATGCCAAAGCCTCCCCTCGATAGGGGAGGTGGCACGGCGAAGCCGTGACGGAGAGGTTGAACACAGCGGCCTCTTTTTGTTTTCTTATAGCAGTTTGCGTTTTTAATGCACAAGCAACATCCGCAAACTGCATATCGCAAATATGCTATTTTGATAAGCACTATTTTTGAAAATTGCGATAAATCAAACCATTTTCTTTGCAGTAGTGGTAAATGCCATCCTCTGCACAGGGACGACAGACCTCGCTGGCGATGGCTTTCAAATCGGCAGAGGCGTTGCCCATGGCAACGCTGTGACCGACAGCCTGAAACATTTCTATATCGTTGTTGCCGTCACCGAAAGCCATTGCATCCTCGGGCGTCAGGCCGTAATAGGCCAGAACTTTCTGGATACCAGCTCCTTTTCCGCCGGAGATGGGGATGATGTCCACCGCCCTGTCCCACCAGGCGGCGATTTTTGCACCGCTCGTGCCTTTGAGGATGGCGGGCCAGTCGCTTTCGCGGCAGCCCATCAGCAGCTGGAAAACTTCACCTCGGGAGACTTCATCGAACTTATCGGAAATGACCGGCGCTCGTCCGCCGATGGCGTAATATGCCGTCAAATCGTCATCCGTCCCGTTGGAAAGCAGCTGCGTCCGTCCTGCAACCGACACCGGACGACCAAGCGCTGCGGCGTTTTGGATCAGCGTCTGCACATCCTGCGGCGGGATGGGGCTGACAAAAATATCTCCGCGACGGTCGTAGCAGTAGGAGCCGTTGTAGGTGAGAAAGACGTCGAACTCCACGACGTCGAATTTCGGCACAATGAGCGGAGAACGCCCGGTGGCGACGGCCAGCAGGATGCCGTTTTGCTGTAAGCGGCGCAGAGCGTCCAGTGTCCGCTCAGTAATACGCTTTTTCTCCATGTCGATGAGGGTGCCGTCGATGTCGAAAAAGAGGATGCGGGGCTTGTGCATGGTGCTGTACCTCCAATGCAAAAAGAGGGGAGAGACTTACCTGCGGGCCTTGCGGTCAGGATACATCAGAATCCCTCCTGCCTGCTCTTGTCCAGCCCATCGAACTGCTTTACGATCTGCGGGTCTTTCAGCTTGATGACCTTGCCGGAGAGGTAGTGGAGGGTATTTTCCTCGGGAATGTCGAGAAAGCTGATGCGGACGGCGCAGAGGGCTTGTGTCTTGGTGCCGGTGCGCTCATTCATCTTGCGGTTGCCGTACTTGATGTCGCCCAGCACCGGCTTGCCCAGATAGGCCAGATGGGCGCGTATCTGGTGAGTGCGGCCGGTGATGAGGCCGATGCGGCAGAGGGCGAAGGGGCCGGCCGTCCGCAGCACGTCCACATCGGTGACGATCTGCTTGCGGCGCTCGTCCTGGGACTGGTGGGCGTGGATGCTCACCTTATTGTTCTTCTCGTCGTGCTCCCACCATGCAGTGAAGCGCCCGCTCTGGGGGATGCCCACCGTGATGGTGTAGTATTCCTTCTTGAGCAGGTCGGTGCGGATGATCTCGTTCATGTCCCGGAGGGCGGCGTAGCTCTTGGCCGCGATGACGAGGCCCTCAGTGCCGCGGTCGAGGCGGTTGCAGATGCCGGGCTTGAAGCGGTTCTCGCCCTGGGGGTCGTACTCGCCCTTCTGGGCCAGATACTGAGTGAAGGCGTCCACAAGGTTTGCGTCGCCGGTGCGGTCGCTGTGGCAGAGCAGGTGGGTGGGCTTGTAGAGGACGGCAATGTTCTCGTCCTCGTAGATGACCGTCACCTTGGGCTGGTTCTGCTGCTTTTTGGGGGCGGGCTTGCGGGTCGGCTTTGCACCCTCAGGCGGGAAGAATTCGTCGTTGATGTAGAGCTCAATGAGGTCGCCGGCCTTGAGGCGGTCTTCGGGTACACCCTTTTTGCCGTTGACCTTGATGCGCTTGTTGCGGAAACTCTTGTATAAAAGGCTGGTAGGGAAGTCACGGGTCACGCTCTGGACAAAGCGGGAGAGGCGGACACCCTCGTCGTTGGCGGTGGCAGTGTATTGTTTCATAAAAGTATATCCTTTTTGCTTTTCTGGAAAGATTCTGCTTGCCTTTTTGCCAAAGGCTCCCCTACAAGGGGAGCTGGCGAGGAGCTTGCGACGAGACTGAGAGGTTGTACGAAGGATGGCTTTACCGTAGGAATGAAACCTCTCCGTCATTGCTTCGCAATGCCACCTCCCCTATCGAGGGGAGGCTCTGGCGTACCGAAAAGTGTTCTTTCTACTTTATAATAATCTACTCTCCCCATGAAGTCAACGCAGAATATTTTCTGTCGGCTCTTGTCTTTTGCCGAAAATGGGGTACTATAAAAGAAACGACTACAAACAAAGGAGCGCAGCTATGGCAGGACAGAACATAAGCCACGAGGGCCATCGGCAGCGGATGCGCGCCCGTGTGGAGCAGTACGGGCTGGAAAGCCTTGCACCCCACGAGGCACTGGAATATCTGCTCTACATCACCAACGCCCGCCGGGATACCAACGGCATCGCCCACGCGCTGCTGGAGCGGTTCGGCAGCTTTGCCGGTGTGCTGGAAGCCAGTGAAGAAGAGCTCTGCCGTGTGCCGGGCGTCGGCCCGGCCAGCGCCCGGATGCTGCATCTCCTGCCCGAGGTGAGCCGGTACTACGAGCACAGCCGCACCAGCACCGAAGGTGCATTGACGACTACTGAGCGGCTGGCGGCTTACCTGAAACCCCGCTTCGCCGGGGCAAAACAGGAGAAAGCCCTGCTCCTTTCGCTGGACAGCCGCAGCCGGGTAAAGAGCGTGTACTGGCTCAAAGAGGGGAACAGCCGGATGGTGAGCCTCGAGGTGAAGGACGTCGTCTCAGCGGCGCTCCGGGGCGGGACAGAAAGCGTCGTGCTCTGCCACAACCACCCCAACGGTGTGCCGCTGCCCTCCCGCGAAGACCTCGCCGCCACCGAGAACATCGTCCGTGCGCTGGGGCTGGTCAAGATACGCCTGCGGGACCACATCATCCTCGCCGAAAACGACTACTTCTCCATGCGGGAATCCAACCGCCTGCCGTTCTACGACTTCGAGACCGGCGCAATGTTACGCCCCTATGGAAGAGAATGATTTACATTATAAAATAATTGTGGTATAATGGCTGCAAGAGATACAACTAATCGTAGTTTTGAAAAAGGAGGGCTTTTTGTGGCAGAGGAAAAATTCCATCTGGTGTCGTCCTACGCCCCCACGGGCGACCAGCCGCAGGCCATCGCACAGCTGGTAGAGGGGGTAGAGCGGGGCGACCGCTGCCAGACCCTGTTGGGCGTCACCGGCAGCGGCAAGACCTTCACGATGGCGAACGTCATCGCCCAGTGCAACCGCCCGACGCTGGTGCTGGCCCACAACAAGACGCTGGCCGCCCAGCTCTGCACCGAGTTTCGCTCGTTTTTCCCGGACAACGCCGTGGAATATTTCGTCTCCTACTACGACTACTACCAGCCGGAGGCCTATATCCCCAGCACCGATACCTATATCGAAAAGGACAGCGCCATCAACGACGAGATAGACCGCCTGCGCCACTCGGCCACGGCGGCGCTCTCGGAGCGGCGGGACGTCATCATCGTCGCGTCGGTGTCCTGCATCTACTCGCTGGGCGACCCCATCGACTATCGCAGCATGGTCATCAGCCTGCGGCCCGGGATGCAGATGGAGCGGGACGAGCTGTGCGAAAAGCTGGTGACGCTCCAATATGAGCGCAACGATGTCAATTTCATCCGCAATAAGTTCCGCGTCCACGGCGACATCGTGGACATCTATCTGGCCTATATGAGCGAGCTGGCCATCCGGGTGGAGTTCTTCGGCGACGAGATCGACCGCATCACCGAGTTCAACCCCCTCACGGGTGCCAAGCAGAACGTGGTCAAGCATGTTGCCATCTTCCCGGCCAGCCACTACATCGTCAGCGCCGACAAAAAGGCTGCCGCCATTGAAAAGATTCGCGCCGAGTGCGACGCGCAGGTGAAGCAGTTCACCTCGGAAGGCAAGCTCATCGAGGCCCAGCGCATCCAGCAGCGGACGAACTACGACATTGAGATGCTGACGGAAGTGGGCATCTGCAAGGGCATCGAGAACTATTCTGCCGTTCTGTCGGGCCGTGCGCCGGGCAGTATGCCCACGACTCTGCTTGACTATTTCCCGGACGACTTCCTGCTCTTCGTAGACGAGAGCCATGTCACCCTGCCGCAGGTGCGGGCCATGTACGGTGGCGACTACGCCCGCAAAAAGACGCTGGTGGAGTACGGTTTCCGCCTGCCGTCGGCCTTTGACAACCGCCCCTCAAGTTCGAGGAAGTGGAATCCAAGCTCAACCAGATGATATTCGTCTCGGCCACCCCCGGCGAGTACGAGCGGAAGAACAGCACCCAGGTGGCCCAGCAGGTCATCCGGCCCACGGGTCTGCTGGACCCGCTCATCTCGGTGCGCCCCGTGGAGGGGCAGGTGACGGACCTTCTGGGCGAGATAAACGCCCGCATCGAGCGGCATGAGCGCGTCCTGGTCACGACGCTGACCAAGAAAATGGCCGAAGACCTGACGGATTACTTCACCGAGCAGGGGATAAAGGTCAAGTATATGCACCACGAGGTGGATACCTTCGAGCGGATGGAGATCATCAAAGACCTCCGCCTCGGCACCATCGACGTGGTGGTGGGCATCAACCTGCTGCGTGAGGGCCTCGACCTGCCCGAGGTCAGCCTTGTGGCCATCCTCGACGCCGACAAAGAGGGCTTCCTCCGCAGCGAGACGAGCCTGATTCAGACCATCGGCCGCGCCGCCCGCAACGCCGAAGGTCTGGTCATCATGTACGCCGACGAGGTGACGGACAGCATGGACCGCGCCATCACCGAGACAGAGCGCCGCCGCGCCATCCAGATGGCCTACAACGCTGAGCACGGCATCGTCCCGAAGACCATCGTCAAGGCCATCCCGGATTCGATTGAGATCAGCGACAAGGCTGAGAATGCCAGGATGAACACCCGGCGGATGGGCAAGCTCGAGCGCGAAGCCGCCATTGACCGCCTGACCCGGGAGATGAAGGAAGCCGCCAAGCTGCTGGAATTTGAGCATGCGGCCTTCCTGCGCGACCAGATCGACCGCCTGCGCCGGGGCGAGAACCCCACCGTGGATTCCTCGGCAGAGACGGAGCGGAAGCAAAACCATGCACAGACACAGAGAAGAGGGAGAAAGTACCTTGGCAAACGATAAAATAGTCATCAAGGGTGCGCGGGAGCACAATCTGAAAAACGTGAATCTGACCCTCCCGCGTGAAAAATTCATCGTTATGACCGGCCTGTCCGGTTCGGGCAAGTCGAGCCTTGCCTTCGACACCATCTACGCCGACGGCCAGCGCCGCTATGTCGAGAGCCTGTCCAGCTACGCCCGGATGTTCCTTGGCCGGATGGACAAGCCCGATGTGGACGAGATCACCGGCTTGTCTCCGGCCATTTCCATCGACCAGAAGACCACCAGCCACAACCCCCGCTCCACCGTGGGTACCGTGACGGAAATTTACGATTATCTGCGCCTTTTGTACGCCCGCGTGGGCGTGCCGCACTGCCCGGTGTGTGGGCGGGTCATCAGCCAGCAGAGCGTGGATGAGATGGTGGACGCTGTGCTCAAGCTGGAAGAGGGGACGAAATTCCAGGTCCTCGCGCCTGTCGTCCGCCAGCGCAAAGGCACCCAGCAGAAAGAGCTGGATGCCGCCCGCCGCGCCGGTTACGCCCGCGTAAAAATCGACGGTAACATGTACGACCTCGACGAGGAGATCGCGCTGGAAAAGAACATCAAGCACACCGTGGAGATCGTCGTTGACCGTCTTGCCATGCGCAAGGGCATCCGCGGCCGTCTGGCTGACTCGCTGGAAACGGCGCTTGCCCTTACCGACGGCGTGGCTGAGGTGGATGTCATCGACGGCGAGTGCATGACCTTCAGCCAGAATTTCGCCTGCCCCGAGCACGGCATCTCCATCAGCGATTTGTCGCCCCGGCTCTTCTCCTTCAATAACCCTCTGGGTGCCTGCGAGAAGTGTACCGGCCTCGGCACCTTCATGCGGGTGGACGAAGAGCGCATCCTGCCCAACCGGAATCTCTCGATTCGGGAAGGCGCCATCAAAGCCAGCGGCTGGTACTACGCCGAAGGCTCTGTAGCCGAGATGTATTATCTGGGTCTGGGCAAAAAATACGGTTTTACGCTGGATACGCCCATCAAAGAGATGAGCACCGAGGCCGTCAACGCCCTGCTCTACGGCACCAACGAAGAAAAGATCGAGATGCACCGCACGAATGAGTTCGGCAGCGGCGTCTATTATAATACCTTTGAGGGCATCGTCGAGAACCTTGAGCGCCGCTTCCGCGAGACGAACAGCGAGTGGATGAAGGAGGAGATCGGCAGCTTCATGTCGGGCGTCGAGTGTCCCGACTGCCATGGCAAGCGCCTGAAACCGGTGGTGCTGGCTGTGACCATCGGCGGCAAAAACATCAGCGATTTCTGCGAAATGTCGATTCGGGACGAGCTGAAATTCATCGCCGACAATGAGCCGAACCTGACCGAAAAGCAGAAGCAGATCGGCGGCCAGATCATGAAGGAGATCAAGAACCGCCTGCAGTTTTTGCAGAGCGTGGGCCTCGATTATCTCACACTGGCCCGGTCGGCAGGCACCCTGTCCGGCGGCGAGAGCCAGCGCATCCGCCTGACCACCCAAATCGGAAGCGCTCTGTCGGGTGTGCTGTACGTGCTGGATGAGCCGTCCATCGGCCTGCACCAGCGCGACAACGATAAACTCATCGCAACGCTGAAAAATCTCCGCGACCTCGGCAATACGGTCATCGTGGTCGAGCACGACGAGGATACCATGCGCAGCGCCGATTATATCGTGGACGTCGGCCCGGGCGCGGGCGTCCACGGCGGCGAGATCGTGGCCGCAGGCTCCGTCAAGGACATCTGCAAGGCCAAGCGTAGCATCACCGGCGACTATCTGTCGGGCCGCAAGCGCATCGAGGTGCCGCAGACCCGTCGCCCCGGCAACGGCAATTTCCTCACGGTGAAGGGTGCGCGCGAAAACAATCTGCGCAACATCGACGTAAAATTCCCGCTGGGCGAGTTCGTCTGCGTGACGGGCATCTCCGGCTCGGGCAAGTCGAGCCTCATCAACGAGATTTTGTATAAGACCCTCGCCTGTGAGCTGAACGGCGCCCGCTCCCGCGCTGGCAAGTGCGATGGGGTAGAGGGCCTCGAGTTCGTGGATAAGGTCATCGGCATCGACCAGCAGCCTATCGGCCGCACGCCCCGCTCCAACCCCGCCACCTATACCGGCGTGTTCAACGACATCCGCACCGTCTTTTCCCAGACGCAGGACGCCAAAATGCGGGGCTACGGCCCGGGACGGTTCAGCTTCAACGTCCGGGGCGGCCGCTGCGAGGCCTGCGAGGGCAACGGCATCCTCCAAATCGAGATGCACTTCCTGCCGGACGTCTACGTTCCCTGCGAGGTCTGCAAGGGCGCACGCTACAACCGCGAGACGCTGGAAGTCAAGTATAAGGAAAAGACCATCTCTGACGTGCTGAACATGACCGTGGAAGAGGCGGTCGTCTTCTTCGCCAACCAGCCGAAGATCGCCCGCAAGCTGCAGACGCTGTTGGACGTGGGCCTGGGCTATGTCACGCTGGGGCAGAGCGCCACGACCCTTTCGGGCGGCGAGGCGCAGCGTGTCAAGCTGGCCAACGAGCTGGCCCGCCGCAGCACAGGTAAGACCGTGTATATCCTTGACGAGCCGACTACCGGCCTCCACATGGCTGATGTCCACCGCCTCATCGAGGTGCTGCAGAAGCTGGTGGATGCAGGCAACACCGTCATCGTCATCGAACACAACCTCGACCTCATCAAGTGCGCCGACCACATCATCGACCTCGGCCCCGAGGGCGGCAGTGCCGGCGGCCTCATCGTCGCCGAGGGTACGCCGGAGCAGGTGGCCGAGGTGCCGGGCAGCTTTACCGGCCAGTACCTCAAGCCCCTGCTGGAAAAGGACGCGAAACTCCGCGCAGAGGGCAAATAAAGCAGTATAAAACAGAGCCGCAGTCTCCCAAAAGACTGCGGCTCTGTTGTTTGCAAAAGTTCCAGATATAACAAAAAGCTCTTCAGTCGAGAGGCTGAAGAGCTCTGGTCCAGCAGAACTGGACAAATCCGAACTTGTCGGGGCAAGACCCCTCCATCTTGCTTGCGCAAGACCGTTCTGTTGCTCAAAAGCCCCACTGGGGCTTTCGTTGCTTCGCAAACGCAAACTTTTTCCTCCCCGGTGGATACTTATACTTTTTCAGTAAGTGCTTCACCATCTTACCCATACTCGCACGGGCAGTTTCTTTTTTCTGCAGGTCTATTGCGCTCGCATTACTGAATTTCTGCGTTTCCAGCCATCTCCATTGCAGCGTTCGATTGACACGGGTTGAGTTATCGGCAGATACAGCAAACACAACGGGCGGCTCTGGTAACAGAGCCGCCCGTTGTGTTTGGTTATGAAAAGGAGAACTTAGATCTCATACCACTTGATCTCGTTGGCATCCAGATGCAGAGCAAAGCTGCTGCCGTCTGTGGTGTAAACGGTGGTGTCCTGCGGCTCGTAGGTGTTGTTCACCACACAATACTTGCCGTTCTTGACGTAGGCGTGAACTTCTACATTATAATTGGAGCTGAACCATGTATGCAGTTCCTCCTCGCTGTGGGCACTCCACAGGATAGCGCGGTAAAGGGTGCGGCTGTTGGCAAAACTGTAAGGCACACCGCTGATGTACACGGCGCGACCCTTGCCGAAGTCGTGGGCGGCCATCTGTACTTCCTTGTTTCGCTGCACCAGCACTTCGGTGCCTTCCAGCGCATAAATATTCTTCTTGCCCTCGCCAAAGTCGATGGGCCGGTCGGCATCCTGCAGAATGAAATGGTCCGGGTGTTCTTCCCAGTTGTACTTGTCGTAGTTGAGAGTGAAGCCGTTTTCTTCCTCCACGCCCAGCACGCTGGCAAGCTGGAGAATGTGGCCCTGATACGGGTGACCGGAAGGCTCACCCACGCCGATAAAGCCGCCGCCGTTCCAGACGAACTTGCGGATAGCGGAGGAGATCTCCGGGTCTTCCCACCAGATGCCGCCGGTGTGTGCGGTGTCGGCATCGCCGACATTGATAATGACATCCAACGAATCCAGCAGATGCGGGTCGTTCTTGATATCCTCAAAGCTGATAAACTTCACATCAAAGGGCGCACCGGACAGCATCTCAATGACACCGGAATAGCTATAGTTCTGCTTGTAATAGAGGGCGTGATGCACCATGTGACAGCCCCAAGCCCGCATTTTACCCCAACAGTTCAGCACGGCCACCCGCTTGACACAGTAGGGTGTGGTGTCCTTGATGTTCTCGTACAGTTCGCGGAACTCGTTG
>ENA-OQKC01000328-OQKC01000328.1-human-gut-metagenome-genome-assembly--contig:-NODE-328-length-20658-cov-2.979835_pt1 | contig 20658 bp, 21 predicted proteins | sample MGYA00242774_ERZ504790 | MGnify/ENA primary metagenome ERZ504790 (study PRJEB26092, sample SAMD00036419) | human gut metagenome | host: Homo sapiens | study: EMG produced TPA metagenomics assembly of...
GGCTCCATGACAGAATACATGGCAATCAATGCCATCGGAAGTATCAGCATCAGCGCCGCCCACACGATATAGGGAATCGCCAATTTTGAAAATCGTTTCATTTAAAATACCTCCCTGGACATAACATGGATATCTCCGGGAAAAGGTAAGCCCTACTCCTGTCCTTCCTCGGTATAATCCGTGGTGTGAATTTTAAACTCTCGTCCTGTGGTAGAGAAGGTAATCTGGTAGACACCCTCTTTCACGTTCTCCGGCTCAAAATCATAGTCAACGCTGAGATCGACAGCTTCATCTTCATTACTCAGTTTCCATGCCTGAGCGCCCGCCCAAGTCTTCAGATCCGTATCGAGTGCCTGAGATTCCGTGATCTCATTCCACAGTCTTGAAAAAATTAAACGCCATGACACCTTCGTTCGCTTTCTCATTTTTGACAAAAGGCTGATCCACTACATAGATGCTCTTCTCAATACTTGTCCCGTTAGATGTGGAGAAAGTAACCGGATACCGTCCCTCTTCCTTGGAAAGCTCATACTCTACCTTGGCTATGGAGATGAATTCATCCGCGTCCGGATCCCACGCCTGGGCGTTGGAAAGGGCGATAATCTCCTTATCGTCCAGCTCTTCTCATCATCGATATCCACATAAAAAATCGTTGGCACTGATCATCTCCTTGCCATCCTCACTTTTTGATGTCGTGATTACGGATCACTCTCATATTGACGGTTACACTTGTCCCCGGCACTGTCTCCACCATGATTTCATAGTGAACTCCTTAAACAGGACACTGAGTACTTCTCCTGTCATCTTTCCTGCGCTGACATCCACGATATCGATATCCTCCGGACGGATTACCACATCCACAGGCTCTTTTCCTTGAATCCAAAGTCTACACAGTCAAAGGTAATATCATCAAACCGAACTTTATAATCCGTAAGCATCACACCCGGAATAATATTACTCTCCCCAATGAAATTCGCTACAAACCGGTTTGCCGGCTCATTATAAATATCCTGGGGTGTTCCCACCTGCTGGATTTCTCCGTTTTTCATAACCACGATCTTATCCGACATGGTAAGAGCCTCCTCCTGGTCATGGGTGACAAAGATGAAAGTGATGCCGACTTCCTGCTGGATCCGCTTGAGCTCGTACTGCATTTCTTTTCTCAGCTTTAAATCCAGGGCCGCAAGGGGTTCGTCAAGGAGAAGGACTTTTGGCTCATTGACAAGAGCTCTTGCGATGGCGACACGCTGCTGCTGTCCTCCGGAAAGTAAAGTAGTATTTTTATCTTCATATCCTTCCAAACCGATCAGCTTGAGCATTTTCATCACTTTCTGGTCAATAATGTCTTTACTCATCTTCTTGATTTTCAGCCCAAACGCAATATTTTCATACACACTTAAATGGGGAAACAAGGCATACTTCTGGAATACCGTATTGAGTTCCCTTTCATAAGGTGGTTTTTTACTGAGCTGCTGCTTGCCGCGTATATTGTAATGATATACATGGATATGGCTGTCGGCAGAGTTTTGTGGGAACATGGTTACTTTATGGTTTCCCATTGAAATTTGCAGGTAACCGGCAGTCCGGTGAATGACTTTTTTGTTCTGACGCTCAAACAGCGAATAGAGTGACAAGTCATATTTTTCAGGTTCGGTTACCGCTTTTACAGTCTTATCCCATTGCCAAAAGGGTTTTTCTTCTTCAGGATAGACACTTCTCATTTCACAATTCAGCACATTGGCATTGGTGGCATATAATTCATCTTTCAAATTGCCGGTAGGGGCATACCATAATTCGTCGGCATCGGCATTGATAATCCAGTCGGCCTTATAAATGGTTTTGGCTTTCCAAATCATACGGTCTACCCAGTCCTTTTGTTCATAGTTGGTAGCCTTTTCTTCTATCACTTCTTTAATCCACCCTTTTTGTTTGTATTTACGGATAATGTCCGGAGTTGAGTCTGTGGAGTTATTATCAGTAATGATAAACCCGTCCACTCCCATCGCTTTATGGAACTGTAGATTCTCTTCCAGCATCCCTTCTTCGTTTTTTACCAGCAATGTCATGAATAATTTGACTTCTTTCGTTAGTTTAAAAGCCAAAGGAAATTCGGATATAACGTGCCTATTTTGGATAGTAATAAATTGCTACATAAATAAAATGTATTATTGATTTCTACCTGTCATATTAGAGATAATTAATACTATTGTCAAAAGTAATTTATTTTATTCTGAACTCATTATAATAGATAACGTAATCCTTAGTTTTCTCATAATATTCTGATATCTAATTATATAACAAATTTACTCTTTTTCTGTAAATATAGTATATAAATGCTAGTTTATTATGAAACATTAACTTGTAAGAGTGTTGCCGTTTTTTAGCTCATAATTCCAAGTTTTTCATGTATTCCGTCGCAATAGGCTTTCCATAATCGGGGTATATCTTTCCATTGATAGGCTTTTGCAAACGGACTGGTGAACAACGCGATGAAAATATATCCCATTACTCCGTTGAAGCCGCGAAGATATTTCACTGCTATGTTGCGTCCGTAGTGATGGTTTAAATAAGTTGAATTACGGATCTGGTAAAAGCGTTTCCACTTTTTCTTCTTGCTTCGCTCATTCCATGTGTCGTTGGAGAAGAATTTCTCTTTATCCATCAGGGCATCAGGTATATAGAGTATTTTGTACCCTGCCCGTATGGTGCGGAGGCAGTAATCTGTATCATCACAGAAAATGAAAAGGTCTTTATTGGGAAGACCTATCTTCTCAACGACTTCGCGGCGGATGAACGGACCTTCGAAAGCTGTTCCCGTAATTTCTGTCGGTGAGGTGATGTGCCGTCCTGCCAGTTTCTTGCTGTACATGGATACAAAAGGATTGCTCAGGTTGTATGCCTGGAAGTCATGGGTGAATATTTCTCCTTCGAGCAACCTGCGAGGGGCCAGTATGCCGATATCTTTCTTGCCGGTATACGGCAAGAGTTGTTCCAGACAGTCGGCCCGCGGAAATACATCGTCATCCATGCACCAAATCCAGTCGGCACCCGCCTGATAAGCGTATTGTATGCCTGTATAGAATCCTCCCGCACCGCCCACACTTGGTCTGATTGATTACTGTCAGCCCTTCCTGTGCGGCAAGCCATTCCGTTGTACCGTCCGTGCTTCCGTTATTTACTATTACAATGGAAGATATCGGCTTGTTTTGTTGCAGACAACGAATATTTCTTTTCAGAAGTTCCATTCGGTTGTAGGTTACAACTACGGCTATAATGTTCATGATGCATTTAGTTTTTAGTAAAGGTTATCTATTTTTCCCGGCTGTACGCTTCTATAGGCTCTCATGAGCTCAAAGCATTTTTCCACATCAAAGTTCCGTGCCTTGGCGTATTCTTCTGCCATCCATCGGTGCATTTGTGGAGTTGCCGGCAGGCGTTCAAAGTTTTTGCAGCCGGTCTTCATATCTATGGGGCCGATGTACATCCGGTTCAAATCGACAATTTCTATTGTTATGCCATTGGGAGTTTTCTGAAACAGGATGTTGGCACGTCCGTAGTCTTTGTGGGCGTATCCGTGTTCGTGAAGACGGGCGGTCACTTTGCCTATGGCGCGGAATACTTCCTCGGCGTAGTCGAATTGCTGTGTGAACAGGTTGTCGTAAATGTAGGGGCAGGTGGAGAGGAGGCTGATATAATAACTTTTATCGAACAGCAGCCCTGAACGTATATTCATATATCCCACCGGTTGCGGAGTGCCTACACCTATTTTCAGCAGCATTTCTGCATGGTCGTAAGAGCGTTTTGCCTTGGATGGACGAAATATGCCATATACAAACCGGTTGATAAGGTGGGGGCTGTGAAAGGATTTGATAACATATTCTTTGCCATTGTATTCCATTTTCCGCAATTCATTGCGCCCTTGGTGAATAACAGTACCTTCATTCCTTTGGAAACGTTCGGGAATGGATACTATAAATTCTTCCAGATTTTTGAAATCAGGGTGAATCACTAAGGTGCGGGGATGAAACAAACGCTCTGTCTTGCTCATATCATTATAATAGTGTTAAATTTTGTCTAGTCCTTTGGTATATTTCAACCAGTAATATTTTAAAGGATTCTTGTATTTCAGTTGTTTCCACGGTACGGCTGCTATGGGGCCTGTGCCATACGGGCAACGTGGTGAACAGGTAGTTTTGGAAACCTCGTTTCAGTGACTCGTGCGAGATGGTCACATCATACCAGTTCTTGCTTGGGTCTAATGTTTGAAAGTCAAATGCTTTCAGCAGTCCGGGGGTGAGTAGTGAACAGCAGAAGCTGCAATGCTTTTTTTCCGGGTACACTTGATTCTCGTGTCCCTTGGCGTGTAGGTAGGGTAAGTTAGTATTACGTCCTTTTCTATCGGTTGTCACAGCTGCTGCAATTCCGCATTGTTTCTGTTGCAATGCTCCATTGTATAGTGATTGCAATGTGTTTTTTTGACAATAACATCCGATTCCACAATCAGTAATCCTGCATCTGCTTCGATGGCGTTCTTTTGTGCTGTTGTAACACCAGTAGATAGTTGGGAGAGGGGTGGTCGGTCAGGTCTGATAAGTTGACCAGACGAAAATTCCATTGACAGGCGGCCTCTTCCAGCCGATGGGTATTTTCTTCCGTGCTGAAATCGTTATAGACAGTATAAGTGAAAGGAACCAAAATATCCGATTCCATGATTGCTTTTACGGTTTCAAGCGTGGAGTCAATCGAATCTTTTACGGGTGTTATGATATGAAGGCACTTCATTGGTTTGTTATCTATGTTGTTTGTCAATTTAGGAATATCATGCAAATTTAGCGGAAAACCTTGGGGAGTCCAAGGATTTCCTTTTATTTAAATGTCTTTTTGCATAAGGCGAGGGCGGCGGCTACGGTATCGTCCATGTCGGCGTATGCGTATTGTGCCAGACGGCCTCCGAATAAAACGTCTTTCCGCTCAGAGGCCAGTTTTTTATATTGGCTCATCATTTCGGTGTTCCGCTTGTCGTTTATCGGATAGTAAGGTTCTTTGCCCGGCGCGAAATCATCGGGATATTCATACGTGATTACAGTGGTGGGCTGTGTGCCGAATTCAAAGTGCTTGTGCTCAATGATTCGGGTATAGGGTACCTCACGTTCTGTATAATTGACTACTGCGTTGCCTTGGAAATCCTCTGTTTCCAGCTGTTTATGTTCAAAGCGCAGGCTTCTGTATTCCAGATGTCCGCATTGGTAATCGAAGAACTGGTCTATGCATCCGGTGAACAGGATATTGTCTGCCAATGCGTCCAGTTCATTGCGGTTGCTGAAATAATTGGTGTTGAGACGAACCTCGGTTCCTTCCAGTAACGCATCGATAAGGGCGTTGTATCCGCCTTTGGGGATTCCTTGGTAGCTGTCATTGAAATAGTTGTTGTCATAAATGAAACGGAAAGGAATACGTTTGATGATGAATGCCGGTAATTCTTTGGCGGAACGTCCCCATTGTTTCTCTGTATAACCTTTGATAAGGCGATGGTAAATGTCTTTTCCACATAGCTTTAATGCTTGCTCCTCCAGGTTGGCGGGGGTGGCGATATGGTCAAATTCTTTACGTTGCTCTTCTATCTTGGCCTTGGCTTCCGCCGGAGTCTTTACTCCCCACAGCTGATAAAAAGTGTTCATGTTGAAAGGAAGATTGTATAATTTCCCGTCAAAGTAAGCCAAAGGGGAGTTGGTGTATCGGTTGAATTCGACAAAGCTGTTTACATAGTCCCACACTTCTTTATTGTCGGTATGGAAGATATGTGCACCATATTTATGTACATGGATGCCCTCTATATCTTCACAGTAGATATTGCCTCCGCGATGATTGCGCTTGTCAATTACCAGGCAATGTTTACCTACTCGTTTTGCCTCGTGGGCAAAAACGGCGCCGAACAAACCGGCACCTACTATCAAATAATCATATTTTTCCATAATCACTTAGTTTCTTCCTGTTGTCTGCGCAGCCACTCTTCTTTGGTTCTTTTCCAGCGGTTATGGCTCCAGAGCCAATATTGGGGATGCGCTTTTATTGTTTGTTCCAATTCTCGGGTAAACAAATCGGTCAATTCAAAATCGGGTACTTGCCGGGGGGTGTCGCACAATGGTTTGAGCCGGCAGTGGTAGTATCCTCTTTTGACCCGTGTTACGTCAGCATAATAAATCAAGGCGTCCACTTGTTTGCCTATTTTCTCCGTACCGATGAAAACCGGTGTTTCTTGGTTTAGAAATTCAGTCCAGTGATGTATGCTGTTCCACTTGGGTGCTTGGTCCGAAATAAATCCGATAATTGCCTTTTGCTTTGTCCGTTTCAATTCAATGATGCGGCGCAAAGTCGTTTTCATGGGGATGCATTCGCCTCCGAACTGGTTGCGTAATCTTAGAAATAGTTTGTCGAAAGCCTGATTGTACAGTGGATGATAGATTTGTCCGCAGGATATGTCTTTGGAAATCCAATAAGGCAAGGATGCAATCCATTCCCAGTTGCAATAATGCCCTAAATAGATAAAACCAGAAGTCTTTGTTCTTTTTGTTCATGCTTTCCACTATCTCGTCCAGTCCTTCAAAAGTCATTCTTCTCATCAGTTGTTTTTTTGAAATGGTAGAATAACTTGAGCGTTTCTACTATATAGTCGCAAAAGAAAGAGTAAAACTTGTTTACTCGATTTGGACAATCTCTTTTAAATCTTTCTCGGGGAATGAGTTCGATAAATTATTGCGTATGATTTTACGTCTGTAGCGGATGCAATAATAGAGCGGATAAAAAAGAAGATCGGATATGAAATATAAGAATCGCAAGGGTAGAAGCGAAAGCAAATACCACAAAAAGAAAACGGAATAATATATGAGATTTATTTGTTTCATTTAACTGATGACTTTGTTTATGTGTTCTATTACCATTTCGGGAGTTATGCCTTGCAGACAGGCATAATCTTTTCTATAACAGTGCTTTTCTCCGGATAAGGAACAAGGACGGCAGGGCAGGTCTATCTGTATTGTGTTTGCCGCAGACTGATTCCATCCTGCAAAGCCTGCACAGGGATGCGTTGCCCCCCAAATGGACACAACCGGGATGTTCACTAATGATGCAAGGTGCATATTGGCGGCATCCATTACCAGCATGACGTCCATATTGCTCATGAGGGCCAATTCCATATTTATGGTTAGTTTGCCGGCTGTTGAGATGACATTGGGGAAATGTTGGGCCCATTCTTCCAATACTTTGATTTCTTTTTTCCCGCCTCCGAATAAGAAGATTTTTGTATGGTCGCGTGCAGATAGATGTTTGAGGATCTGCTCTTGCTTTGACAACGGATAGATTTTGCCTACATGTGTTGCAAAGGGAGCGATTCCAATCCATGTTTCTTGGTTCTTCTCACCGGTTAACGGAGCCAGGCTGGAAATATTGCCTTTATTCTTTCCGAAAAGGGAGAGGAAACTTAACCGGATGGGGTAACCTATCTGACTGAGCGTATGGGCACAGCGCTGAAAAAAGGAGTCTTGCTCTGTATATATTTTATGTTTCCGCCGTATCAGTTTTTGCAGTTCCCGCCTGTTCTGCTTGATGTGGGCTGTTTTTATGCCTGCCAGACGAAAACGCCAGCAAAGAAAACGGCTGCGGAATGTGGGCTGGAAAGCGGCTACGGCATCAAATTTTTCTTCTTTTAAATCATTGTACAGCCATCCCAGACCCATTAATCCGGCATGTTCTCCTCTGAAATCTGCCCCACGGAAAATAACATTGTCCGGCACATTCTCGAATAAGGGGGAGAATGTGTCTATGCTCAGCACCATGATTTGATGCTGGGCATATTGCGTAGCCAATGAGTGAATGACCGGGATTGCCATTGCCACATTATTGATGGATGAAAAGCAGATTACAAGAATCTTGGACATAACAGCTGTTTTATTGAATGTACAAATCTATGCAAAGTTTTCTAATCAGCCAATTATTATTCGGTAAAAGTGTCTACCTTTGTTCCCAAGCAAGTTTTTGAAAGATGAAAATAATTGTAGATAATAAAATACCTTATATACATGAAGCTGTCGAACAGATAGCCGATGAAGTGGTGTATTTGCCCGGCAGTGGTTTTACCGCCGGGGATGTACGGGATGCTGACGCATTGGTGATCCGTACCCGTACCCGTTGTAACCGTGAACTGCTGGAAGGAAGCAAGGTGAAATTCATTGCTACTGCGACCATCGGTTTTGATCATATTGATGTGGACTATTGTGATGAGGCGGGAATTGTATGGAAAAATTGTCCCGGTTGTAATGCCGGCAGTGTGGAGCAGTACCTGCATTCGGTATTATTATTGTTGAAACGCCGGAAGGGGGTGAGATTGGAAGAAAGCTGTCTGGGGATTGTTCGGGGTAGGACATGTGGGAAGCCGTATCCAACGTATGGCGGAGGCATTGGGGATGCGGGTCTTGCTGAATGATCCTCCACGTGCGGACCGGGGGGAAACGGAATTTGTGGATTTGTCTGTACTGGCAAGGGAATGTGATATAATAACCTTTCATACTCCGCTGAACAGGAATGGGAAATATAAAACGTTCCATCTGGCGGATGCGGATTTCTTTGCCGGTTTGCAACGGAAACCTTTTATTGTGAATACTTCTCGTGGAGAAGTAATAGAGACATTGGCTTTGCTTGATGCGCTGAAGACAGGCCGGATACGTGATGCGGTTATTGATACGTGGGAAAATGAACCGGATATTCACCCGGATTTGTTGCAGAAAGTTTTTTTGGGAACCCCTCATATAGCAGGGTATTCAGCTGACGGAAAGTCGAATGCTACACGGATGGCATTGGAGGAGCTTTGTAACTTCTTCCATATACAGGCTGATTTTAAAATAGTACCGCCCGCTTTGCCGTATATGGATTATTCTTCTGATCCGGAAGAGGCTTTTCTACAGGTGTATGATCCGACTCGTGACAGTGATGCATTGAAACGGCATCCCGAAGAATTTGAACATTTGCGGGGGAATTATCCATTGAGGCGTGAAATTTCTTTTTTACCGTAGGGGTACATTTCAATGTACCCCTACGGTGGCCAGAACTTTTAGTCTGCTTTTGCTGTTTGCATCTCTTCTGCTACAATCTGTTCGCAATCTTCAATGCTGTATCCCGATGCGGGTTCGCTCCAATACCATAAGGCGGGAGCTTGTTGTAATGTATCCATAATCAATTATTTTTTAGATGGGTTATTCAATGTTATAGTTGTTTCCGAATGTTGGTTGCCGCCCAGAATACCTGTTCCTCCCTCCACATTGCTGTAAACCCGTAGAGGTTCGGCTAGTCCAATGTTACCCAAGCCTCCTTCTAACGTGCTTCCGGCAATTTTTTGTAAGGACAACAGGTATAAAAAGTAGGATTCGGAAAGGGAATAGATGGAAATGATTCTTTGTTCTGTTTCGTCTAACTCTGCCGTTGTCTCTTTTATTTGTAAAGTATAGGTTTGTCCGTTAATGCTTTGGTCGGTAAAGAGGGCTCCTCCTCTTTTTTCCAATCCGTTGAATGCCATACTTTCGTCCAATATGGCATCCTGTTCCTTGAATACAGGATCTATATAATCTATTTCTGTTTCGTAGTAACCGTAATAGCCCGTTTTTATTTGTGTGATTTTGGCCAGATAATAATTGTTCTTTTCCGGAAATTCATCAAACGTGACTTCATAGTATATTTCAAAATAGTCGGAAATTGTTCCTTGATAAACTCCGTTACCTTTTTTAATTGTATGACTGGCGTTTTTTATAGGTACTTTCTTTGGTATGATATCTTCTGCCGTTACCGTACCATATTCGGGGGTGGATGCAACAATTTTTATCCGGTCTCCTTCTGCCGGGATTGTATTTGAAAGGAATAAGGTATCCGGCTGGTCTGGGTTCCGGGGATTATTCAGTGTTTTCCATTGCATGGTTTCTATGTATTGATTGTTGATATAGAGCTCCACATGGGCGTGAGGGAGATTGACATAAGGCTTCTTGTCTGGATAGAACCAGGTCCGGGTGATGGAGGCCATTACCACTGTGTCGGGGGATACTACACTGTTTATTACCATTTTGGGCGTAGTGCGATATTCGTCCAAATCTATTTTTCGATAACAGGAGGTAAGGAACACTCCTAGAAGTAATGTATATAGCAGATGTTTCATAATCATTTAAAATTTATAAGTGTAAGAAACTGATGGTATAATGGGAACTATGCCCAGGGTATAGAAGCAGTCGTTATTATACCACCATCCTTTGCGTATGCTGACGGGTGCCATGTAGGAATAGACATTGTAGATGCTGATATTCCATATTCCCATCCGGTTCTTTTTCTTTGGCCGGTAAATATTGATGCCCAAGTCGAGTCTGTGATAGGCGGGAAGTTGGAAATTATTACGTTCCGTATAATAGTCTAATCCGCCTGGATCTATATAAGGAGGAACCAGGCTGCCTCCCGGAAACGGATGTTGGGGAGAAACGGCCTGGTAGTTTTCGAAAGAAACCGTGAGCCGGTTACCGGTTGCGTAGGTCCAGCTTCCGGTCAACTCCAGTTTGGGCTTGATTTTCCAATTGGCTATTATATTGAATTTATGCCGGTTGTCGAATTTGGCAGGAAAACGCTTGCCTTTATTTATCTCAGTGAACTGTCTGTCATTCCAGCTTAGAGTATAGCCTGCCCATCCGGTTATTTTCCCTTTTTCTTTGCGGGCAATAAGTTCTACGCCGTAAGAACGTCCTTTTCCTTGAGTCAGTTTGTCTTCCCAGCTGGTGGAAGGAGGGAGAAACTGGTAGTTGTCTTTATAGTCCATCAGATGTTTCATCCATTTATAATATCCTTCTATGGAGAAAGAGTAGATTTTGTTGCCGGTGGTGTAATAAGCTCCTACAGCCAGTTGGTCGCTCTGCATCGGTTTCAGCTTGCGGCTGACCGGTATCCATGTGTCTGTGGGCAGGTTGATGTAGCTTTCATTGACTTGATGTACATATTGGCTCATCCGGGTATAAGAGGCTTTGAGGCTGAGTTGCGGATTAATCAGGAAACGACTGGAAAAACGGGGTTCCAGGGAAGTGTACGTTTTCCCGTCAATGGTGTATAGTCCGAGGTGAACCCCAGCGTTCAAACGTATTCTTTTGTTCATTTTCCAGTCTTCTTCCATATATATGCCTAATTCATGTGCAGGTAGGGCAGTGTCGTTGTTTTGTCTGGTCTGGGTGGTCATGCCATTGGAAAAATGCGATTTTTCGTCTACGGGATGAAAACGGTGGTAAATATAATGAGTGCCGAAATGCAACTGGTGGGAAGCATTGGGGCGGAAATCGAAATTGGCTCGTATGCTGAGGTCGTCAATGCGGTTCCGGGTTGAACTTTCCTGTGATACGTAGTTGGCTTCTGTTCCTTGGTAGTAGTCTCCTTTCAAGGTGGAAGAGTAGTGGGTAAAGGCGGCATTCACATTACCGAAGAGTTGGTTGTTGAATACGTATGACCAGCCGGTAAATGCCATGATGTTTCCCCATCGCAGTCTGCCGGTGTTTCTGCTTTCATATCCGTTGTCACCTTCTCTTTTTTCTCCTCCCTTCAAAAAATCGTTTCCCCAGTAAAGACCGGCATATCCGCGGCTGCGGTCATTGAACTGGTGGTTGAGTTTAAAGTTCATGTCGGTAAAAGCGTATCGTGCCACTATTTGGGTTTCTCCTTTATTTCTGGTAGCGTTCCAGATGGCGATGGTTGGGGCCGAAAGCGCGTCAATCCATGAACGGCGTAATGCAAAGTTGAATGAGGTCCGGTCTTTGACCAACGGACCTTCCAGATTCAGGCTGCCTGAGGTCAGTCCCAGCATGGCGCTTCCGTGATATTCTTTCATGTTGCCATCCTTTGTATGGATATCGACTACGCTGGACAGTCTTCCTCCGTAACGGGCGGGAAGGCGGACTTAAAGAATTCTACATCCTTTACGGCTTCGGCGTTGAAGGAGGAAAACAGACCGCCCACATGGTTGATCTGGTATAACGGATTCCCTTCTATCATATAAAGATTGTCGTCTCCATTACCGCCCCGCACATACATTCCTGCCAATCCGGCTGTGCCTGCCGATACACCCGGCAAGGTCTGTAGGGTTTTTATAATATCAGCTTCTCCGAATAATACCGGGGTTTGTTGGATCAGGTCTTTGTTGAGACGGGTATGTCCCATATCGGATGCTTGGACTAATGGAGAAGAGGTATATTCTCCGGTCACTACCACTTCGGCTAATTGCTGGTGGCTGTTCAGCAGAACCGGAAGCAGCGTGTCTTGTTCCAATTGTGTGAATGAACGGTGGAAACTGTCATAACCTACATAGGAGATGTTCAGGTATACATCGTTTCCGGCTTCCAGAGTCAGACTGAAAAAGCCGTCGGCGTTGCTGGTTGTTCCTTGATGGCTTTTGGCATCATAGATGGAGGCGCCTATAAGGGACTCTGAGGAGGATTTGTCTCGTATGAAGCCGCTGATTACAATGTTTTTCTGTTTTTTCTTGAGGATGATGTATTTGCCTGATTGTATATATTCTACGGGCAGTTTTTGAAACAGAATGCGCAAACAGTGGGATAACGGCTGGGCGGTTATTGTTATATCTATCGGTAACAGATGTTTTGTTAAGGAGGACTCATACGAAAAGGTTACACCTGTCTGCCGGGTGATTTCTGCCAAAACTTTACGGATGGGGGTTTGTTTCATATCTAATGTTACGAGGGGCTCATCATGTTCTGTTCCTTTTGCCTCAATACAAATGTGCATGAGGCAAAGGAGCAGAAGAAAAGAAAATTTAGAATGGAATTGCATCATTGGGTTATGTCTAGTTTCGTATCTAGTGTTTGGTTTATGATTTCAATTATGTCTTCTATCGGAGTATTGTCAAAGGTCGTGGTCAGATAGTACTCTTTTTGTGGAATTCCGCCGATATGGACCTTATAGACTTCTTCTAATTCTTTTACTACCTTTTTCAAGGGGGCTTCATTATAAACAAACACGTGGGTCTTCCATGCAAAAGTGTTGGGGTCACTTTGTTTGTTTATTTGCATTTGTCCTTTTTGGTTAATGAAGGCATACATGCCTTTTGTCAGAATAGCCTCTTTTTGTTCTTTGTTATAAAAACGGACTTTTCCAGACTCTACGGTTGCCGAAGTCTGATTTGCATTTGCCGTTACTTGGAATTGTGTACCCAGTACTTGTATGTTTGCCAGTTCGGTCTGTACCCTGAAAGGACATTGTTCTTGATGTGTGACTGAAAAATATGCTTTTCCATTTAAAGTGACGTTCCTGTTTTTTTTGCCGTATGCCAAGCGGTCATACTGTAAGACCGAATTCTCTGCCAGCGTAATATGGCTGTTGTCCGGAAGCGTGACTTCTTTGACAGCGTGTGCGGATGAGGCAATGACAATCCAGTCTTGCCTGTCGTATATCCACCACCAACTGAATCCGGCTATCAGGAAAGTGACAGCAGCGATAGTTATCAGTCTATATAATAAGATAGAGTTATTTCTTTGTTTGCCGATACCTAGTTTTTGCCAGGCTTGTGTTGTGTCCAGCCTGTTTTCCCGATAGAACCGGGCTACAAAACGAATATCTTTCTCTTCTTTCTCCATGCGATCTTCTTTCTTTTTATTGTTAAGACAGGGAAAAGACAAAATCCCCCTATTCGCTTGCCGATTTTTTTATCCGAAGAAAAAAGTATATATTTTAATGGCTGTTTCTCGTAATGTTTTCAGTGCCTTACTGATTTGATGTTCGACAGTTTTTATAGAAATACCCAGTTCGGTGGCAATTTCCTGATAAGTAAGGCCGTCACGTTTGGAAAGCAGAAAGATCTTTTTCCGTTCGGTAGGAAGGTGGTCGATGGCTGTCCATAAACGCGCGTCACGTTCTGACCGGATGATGCGTTCTTCTTCTGTTAAATCTTCCAAGTCTGTCAGTTCGGTTGTTTCACAGTGTGTTTGTCGGTTGGTTATCAGTGTGAGTGAGCGGTTACGTACAGTTTGGTACATATAAGCTTTCAGGTTTTGAATAGATGTGCCTCCGACAAGCTTCTCCCATACATCAGAGAAGGCTTGTTGGACGATGTCTTCTGCGTCATCCAGATTTTCAGTATAGCGCAGGGCATACATATTCAGCGGACGGTAAAGACAGCGAAATTGGTATTCAAATTCCTTGGGTGATAATTGCATCCTGTGTTTTATTCTTTTTTGGAAGGCAAACTTACGGCTTTTCTTTTATTTGCCAAGCAACAAGAGATGAAAAAGTCTTTAATTTCATTTAGTAATGATAACAATTCGGGTGCGGGAGGTTATTGTATCGGCTTTTCGGAGGTAGTCATAAAATAGGGCAAACCTCACGGTCTGCCCTATCCGAAACTTTAATATGGAATACCTATTGAAACAAAAATCACAGTCTTTACCTTAAAATATTGCCTTTAAAAGTTTCCTTTATCAGCATTATCCCACCAAAGATGTGTACCGCCTTTGTCGCCGGAAATACCGAATTTGCTGGAATTTTCTTCGTCCAGAAGCTTGATTCCGCCTTCTACTCCCTTAGCGTTGGCATCATAAGCCTGGCTGCTATAAATTACGCGGCGCACACCTTCTTCTGTGTTTACGGCTCCATTACTTTCATTGACGAATGCAGGGAAGAAGCGTGGATAGCCGGTGCGGCGTTGTTCTGCCCAGCCTTCGGTGGATAGAGGGAATAGGGCGAGCCATTTTTGGGTGATGATTCTTTCCAGCTTTTCTTCGTTGCTTGCGCTCTCATCCCATTTTACACTTAATTTATTTACAGCCGGAGTGCTTAATTCGGCTTTGATGGGATCTGTATAGTCTATTTGGGTGCTTGTTCCGTTGATGTAGGCATCTACTGCTCCTTCCGGATATTCTTTGATTCCGGCATAAGCCCCCCGATAAGCTAATTCATTAGTCATGGAAACACGGATTCCATTTTCATATAGGTTCTTTACACTTTCACTGCCAATATCCCATCTTAATTTTGCTTCAGCCAGTAGGAAATAGGCTTCCGCTGCTTTCATGATGGGCAGTGGCATGGAATAAGAGGAACCGTTGTTTCCTTGAATCCAACCGGAGAAGTTACCCCAACTGTTTGGTTTGGCAGGCAGGCCACTGGCAAAACGGATACCCAGGTATTGACTATTGGCAGCTACTGTGGTAGTACCGGCTTCGTTTTTGATATCTCCGGTATTCAGGGTCATATATAACGGTTGGCGCGGATCTTTGGTTCCACTCATAATAGTTACCAGATTGGCATTGAACCCACAATCACCCCAATTGAACATCAGCCACATTTCATTCTCAAGACTTTTATCGATCAGAATATCCTTGTTGACTGTTGCCAAAGTGTTTTGGGCAGCCTCGGTAGCGATTGCCTTAAGGTTCATTCCGGCGTTGCCGGCTTCGGTTTCCCGTTTGGACAGGCGTAACGCCATGCGTAGTTTCATCGTATTGGCTATTTTTACCCATAGGTCTTTGTCGCCGTTGCACCAACAGTCAAAGGATTTCAATTTGGCTATTTCATCTGCTCCCATGGCACTGATGTCAGTAATGGCTGTACTCAGATCTTCAAGCATGGCTTTATACAGGTCTTTCTGGCTGTCGAACTCGAAATACACTTCGTTTTCTCCCGATAGGATGGAGCTGTAAGGTATCGGTCCGTAGGCATCTGTGGTCATCAATGTTCCGTAAGCCTGTACGATACGCATCACGCCTGACAGGCCTCTTTCACCACTGGCGTCACATTGTGCGATGATGCGGCGGGTGTTATTGAAAATATGGAGATAATAGTTTTCGTACATACCACCGCTATGTCCCCGGTTCTCTCCCATATCACCATTGGTGAAGTTACCGTTGGGAGTCATAAAATAACCTCCATAAAGGTCAATAGTCAGGTTGGTCCAAAACTGGAACATATTTTGCTGAGGAGGATAACAGTAGGTCATCGGTTCGGTACATTGTGCGGCAAAAGGAAGGTCTGCCGGATCTACCTGTATGTTACTGGTATTCAATTTCTCGAAGTCGTCTGTACAGGAAGAAAAGATGTTTCCTGTAGTCATGGGGATTGCCATTAAGAAGGCGTATGTTAATATCTTATTCCGTTTCATAGTTTCAAGCATTAGAAGTTAAGTTTTAAATTAAGACCAAAGCTGCGTGAGGTAGGCAGTGCAAACATATCTACACCTTGTATTCCATTACCTGTACCTGCCGATACATCCGGATCCATCGGGGCGTCTTTATGGAAGAAAACAGGTTGCGGCCGATGATGGCTGCTGTCAGGTTCTTGCCTGCACCCAGCAAGTTACGGAAGGTATAACCGAAAGTCACTTCACGAAGACGAATATTGGTAGCATCATAAACATAGTTTTCCACAGCGTATGGACTGTTGAAGTTGTTGTTACCGGTGGTACGATAGTACTTGTCGGCATCAAATTTTACTCCGTCCACTGTAATACCGCCGGCATCACGGGCTTCACCTGAACGTTTCGATACGCCCCATCCGTCCAAGGCGGCTTCGGTCATACTAATCACTTTTCCACCGAATTTAGCATCAATCAGGAACGATAGTGAGAAGTCTTTGTAGCGGAATGTGTTTGTCCATCCCATATTTACTTTGGCATTCATATTGCCTGCGTATTCCAGTTCGTCCATAGAATCACCACTTACGATAGGCTCTCCTTTTTCGTTTTGCAAGGGTTTGCCGTTTTCATCACGCATCAGATGACGTACATACAGATCTCCGTAGTGGCCGCCTTCTTTCAATATAACTTTTGCACCTCCGAAATCGGTCAATGTCAGTCCGTTGGGAAGGTCATCTACCAATTCTTTGATTTTATTATCATTATAAGAGAAGTTCAGGTTGGTACTCCAGCTGAAGTTGTCAGTGAACTGCTCGTACCATCCGATATTGAATTCAAAGCCTTTGTTTTCTACATTACCGGCGTTTACATAACGGTTTCTCAAGCCTGATTCGTAAGGAGCCGCAACGGAGAAGAACTGATTTTTAGTGTTGGTTTTATAATAAGTCAGGTTGATATTCAGTCGGTTCTGTAAGAATGTACCGTCAAAACCAATTTCTAAAGAATGGGTTTTTTCCGGCTTCAATGTTCTGAACGGAGCTTTGTCGGGGGGAGTGATGGCACCTTGAGAACCTAGAGAATAGAGCAGATTACTCATGAATACAGGTACGTCATTACCTACGATAGAATAGCTTGCACGGAATTTGAACAAATCAATGTTCTTACCCATATCTACAAATTTGTTCAGCAGGACACTACCTCCAAAAGAGGGATAAAAGAATGAACAGCTTTCTGTGAAAGCCAATGCCGAAGACCAGTCATTACGTGCTGATATATCAAGGAATATGCCTTCACGGTAACCGAGTTGTGCGGTGGCGAATACTGAGTTCAGCCGTTTTTGGGTCATCCAGTTGTCATCTTTGCCCACGGTGGACATATTGCCATAATAGTTGTTCGGAGTAAAGATGTTCGGATAAAAAATGTTTCCGGAACCGGGCTGTGAGAACTGGGAACCCTCGCCCCATAGGTCTACATGAGAGGTTTTGGTTTTTGTAAAACTGGAACCTGCGGTAGCGGATAGAGAAAAATCATTGAATGTATGGTTGTAGCTTACTAAAACATCGCCATAAAGTTGGTCGCTGAAATAGCGGTTGTCTTTCATGCGTCCCATCGGATAAAGGTTTCCTACGCTGGATGCGTAAGCATTGTGTACCCAGTGTTCTTCTCCTCTTTCGTAACGCATACGTCCTTGGATATTCAGATCCGGAGTAATGTTCCATTTGATGCTTCCGCCGAATTCATAGCGGTTACGGTCGGTGATAGGGGTCTGTCTGTTCAACATCCAATATGGATTACCGAATTGCTGTTGTTGTGTATTTGTCCAGTTTTGGACATAGCAGCCTCTTGCGGGATCATATACCTCGAAGTTCTCTTTATAGCCATTCCAGTCTTCTCCTCTAGGGAAGAGATAAACACCGGTCAGCGGATTCCATAAGTAACCGGCAGCTGCCTGATTGGTGATGTGCTGGTTGGTAAACTTGGCCGTGAAATCAATATGAATGTCTTTCAGAATATTGAAACCTACTTTTGAATTCAAATTGTGGCTTCGGTAGTCATTCTGGGGAGTGATGCCTTGTGAATAGACATTGGCATAGGAAAAATAAGATTGGATATTTTCATTGCCTCCGCTTAAGGAGATGGAGTTATTCGTTGTAAATCCGGTACGGAAGAATTTTTTTGCATAGTTTGGAGCTTTGCTGCTTAGTTTCTCACCCCAGCTGAAAGTACCGTTGTCGCTCATTCCATAAGTAGTCTGGAATTCGGGTAGCACCATTGGGCTCTCCATCGTGGTGTTGCTGGATACATTAACGGAAACTTTACCCGACTGTGCTGATTTGGTGGTAATCATAATGGCGCCATTGGCTGCTACCGCACCATAAAGCGCTGCTGCCGATGCACCTTTCAGCAAAGTGATTTGGGCGATGTCGTCCGGATTGATTGTAGACATGGCGTCACCACCGTCTCGCTGGCCTCCGTAGTTGCTGTCTACTTGTGAGTTGGTGATATTCATCATGACAGGAACTCCGTCTACTACTACTAACGGTTGGTTGTTACCGCTGATGGACTTATTGCCACGGAACAGAATCTTGGAAGAACCGCCGGCTCCGGTTGAGTTCGGTGTGATCATCATACCGGCACTTTTACCTTGCAGGGAGTTAATCATATTGACGCTCTTGATGTCATTAACGTCTTTACCTCCTACTGTTTGCGCAGAATAGGTCAGTGTTTCGGATTGGCGTTTAATACCCATTGCCGTTACTACGACTTCACCCAGTGTTTCTGTATCCGATGCCATTTTTACGTTGATTACTGTACGTCCGTTTACAGGTTCCTCTATGGTTTTCATACTTAAATAGGAGAATACCAGAATGTCTTTGTCACCGGCTTGCAGGGTATACTTTCCGTCGAGGTCGGTCACTGTTCCGATAGTTGTACCTTTAATTAATACGTTTGCGCCGATCAGAGGTTCGTTAGCGTCTTTATCTATTACAGTACCGCTGACTGTATGCGTTTGTGCATACAATGCTGTTACAAACACTCCCAATAGGAATGTCAGGAAAAAAGTAAAAATTCGTCTCATAAGGTTAGATTTTGAGGTTCGTTCTTTATTAGATTTTTGTTTTCAGATTAAATAATAGGTTTGTTGATAATTGGGCATGTTTACCCAATAGGTTTGATTTGATAGTTTTTTGCATAGGCATTCAGTTTAAGGTTAACTTATCAAGGTTTATTTATTAAGGTTTCTGTTAATCTCTCTTTAAGTCGGTCAACATTATTAATACAAATATCATAACCGGGTTACTAAACAAAACTTATATTTTTTGTATTTTATCTCATTCTTGTTTTCTTATTTTGAAATAAATACTTATGTTTGTGTAACCTTAAATTAAAAATGACCTATGAACCTTAATGATAACCGCTTAATTATTAAAACCTTGAAGTCGGGAGATCAAAAAGTATTTTCCCTGGTTTATGCTTCTTATTACAAGCCGCTATGTTTGTTTTGTTCCTCGTATGTTTCTCTTGAAGAGGCTGAAGAGATAGTGCAGGATTTGATGATGTATGTGTGGGAAAAACGTGAGTTGCTGGTAGAGGACTTGTCGCTGAAATCTTTCTATTTACCAGTGTCAGGAACAGGGCATTGAATTCAATCACCCGTTCCCATATTACCCGTCAGGTATATGAAGAATATCAGAGCCAACAGTTGAAATCTCTGCCGGCATTGGATTCTTGTTATGGCACGGAGTTGTTTAATGCCTATATGGAAGCCCTTCATTCTCTTCCTAAAGAACTGCAAAGAGTATATGTTATGAGTCGGTATAAACAACTGACCCATAAAGAAATTGCTGACAAGCTGGAGGTGTCGGTGCAGACTGTCAATTATCGGATAGGCAAAGCTCTTCAGTTTTTTCGTATTAGATTGAAAGATTTTTGCCTAGAATAGTCGCTTCAATCACCCGAGGGAAATATTCGTATTCCAACTGGTGCACCCGTATTGCCAATGTATCTGGCGTGTCAGTGGGCAATACCGGACAGGTGGCTTGGAAAATGGTATTTCCTTCATCATATCGTTCATTTATATAATGGATGGTGATGCCGCTTTCCTTTTCATGGGAAGCTATGACAGCTTGGTGCACGCGGGAACCGTACATACCTTTACCACCGAACTTGGGAAGGAGGGCCGGATGAATATTTACTATTTTATTCGGATAATCATGCAAAATGGCATCAGGTACTTTCAAGAGGAAGCCTGCCAGTACAATAAAGTCAATATGATATTGGTGCAGTATTTCCAGTGCTTTCCCGTCGGCAAAGTCTTGGGCTGTGAGGATAAGTGACGGAACACTCAGTCTTTCAGCTCGCTTGAGTACACCGGCCTGTGCTTTGTTGACGATAACCAATGCTACTTCAGCTGTTCTTTTCTCTAAAAAATCCGAATAATCTTTCAGCATTCGTGCCTTCTCCTTGAAGCTAAAATTGCGATTTTCTCATGATGTTCTCTATTTTGGTGCTAC
>ENA-OQKC01000330-OQKC01000330.1-human-gut-metagenome-genome-assembly--contig:-NODE-330-length-20558-cov-2.203270_pt1 | contig 20558 bp, 20 predicted proteins | sample MGYA00242774_ERZ504790 | MGnify/ENA primary metagenome ERZ504790 (study PRJEB26092, sample SAMD00036419) | human gut metagenome | host: Homo sapiens | study: EMG produced TPA metagenomics assembly of...
TCTGGAGTATGTATGGTCATGTCCCTGAAGTACAACATCAATATCATATTTATCCATTAATGGTGTTAACTGTGTTCTTAAAACCATTCCGTCAGAATCTGAATGATCATATCCTGATCCATAAATGACTGGAACGGCGTACCGCCGCCGTCTGTCGATGACGGAAAGGTGTCGTTAAATCAGGCCGATGCCGAACAACTCATGACCCTGCCAGGTATCGGGCCGGCCATGGCCGACAATATCATCGCCTACCGCCGGGAACACGGTGCCTTTACCAACATTGACGAGCTGAAGCAGGTCAAGGGTATCGGGCCGGCTAAGTTCCAAAAATTAAAGGACCAGGTCGGCTTATGAAAGCCCTTTCTATGCGGCCTCTGTGGCTCAGCCTGTCGTTGGCACTGGCCCTTTGTGCCGGCATTGCTGCAGCTGACCGATTTTCACTGCCCCTTCCTTGGTGGGGGGCCTTTTTTCTTTTGTCCCTTTTTGGAACTGGATTGTGTGCCTTCTATCGGAGAATGGCCTTGATCTTCTTCCTGATTCCGGCCCTCTTTTGCCTCGGAGGCATGCGGCTTCAACTGGCCGCTGACGGCTACGACGCCTTGCCCCATCAGGCCGCTGGCGCCAACCTCGTCGTTGAGGGAACCCTTTCGGAAAAACGGGGTACCTTTACCGGGTGAAGGGGGGAACCATGGGACGCTACGTCATGGATCTTACGTCTTATCGGTATGGCGATGACGACCGGACGTATCCCGGAAAGGGGCGGGCTTATGTGACCGTCCCCGATGGGCCTGACGTTGGTGACACCCTGCGGATTACGGGCCAGAGCAAACCCTTGACGTATTATAAAAACGACGGCATGTACGACGCCCGTCACCGCGACCGGGAAAAGGACATCTGGCTGCGGATCTTTGGCAAAGAGGGTGGGGCCGTTCAGGTCCTTTCAGAGCCCGTGGGCATCCGCGCCTTGCTACAAGACCTGAAAACGGCTTTGACTAAGCGTTACGACGCCGTCCTCGGGCCGGACTATGCACCGGTCCTGTCGAGCCTCCTCTTTGGCGGTCATTACGACGAACTGCCGCCGGGTCTTCTCGAGGCCTTCAGCACGACGGGCCTCATTCATATCCTCTCCGTGTCGGGCTCTCACGTGGCCCTGCTCTTAGCCGTTCTGCAAGTGATCGGCCGGGCCGCTGGCCTTCGCGGGACGCCGCTCTTTGTCTTATCGGCCGCCTTTCTCCTCCTTTACAGCGCCTTAGCTGACTTTACGTCGCCCGTCGTCCGGGCGTCCATCATGGGAAGTCTCAGTGCCTTCAGCCTGACGGCACGGCGCGACTATACGGCAGGCCATGCTTTGGCCTTAGCCGTCATGGCCATGCTGCTCTACAGCCCCTACCTCTTTTTTGACCTGAGCTTTCGCCTGTCGTGCAGTGCGTCGGCGGGCATCGTCTTATGTTATAAACGGATTACGACAATCCTTTCGTTTCTGCCGGAATTTTTGCGAAACTGCCTGTCTGTCTCTCTGTCAGCTCAGGTCCTCGTCGTGCCCCTCCTCTTGGGAGCCTTCTTTTCCTTTCCCGTCTACTCGTTACTGGCCAACGTCGTCGTGGCGCCGGTCCTCGACCTGGTCATGGTCCTCGGCCTCGGCGCTTCTGTATTATCCCTCTTGTACGACGCCGGTGCCGATCTCATACTCTTTGGGGTAAAGCCTTTGTTGGCTCTGGCCTTAAAAGGAAACGCCTTTATCGCCGCCCTTCCGGGGAGCCGCCTGTGGGCCGGACAGCCGTCCCTTTGGGCTTGGTTTTCGTGGTATCTTTTGGTGGGATTCGTCTTTTTTCGGAGCCTTCGAAAGAAAATTTTTCTGCCCCTAATCATCTCCTTGGCGGTCAGTTGGATGATGCGGCCATCCGGGCCGGGAGTGCTCATTTTTGACGCCGGCCGCGATCAGGCTACGGCCATTATTTATGAAGATAGATCGGCCGATTTATGGTATAATAAATCGAGATTCTCCAATCCCGATCAGGCGGCCGTCGTCGTCATTCCGGCCCTTCGGGCCAACGGCATCTTCCGCCTTCGCCGGTGCGTCGTCGAAGGGGAGGAAAGGGCTTACACCGAAGCCTTGTTCCAAAAAGCATTTACCTTCCTAAAAGGACCGGGGAAAGGGGAGATTCCCTATCGCGGCGTAACGGCCGTGCCCCAGACTTTTTCGGGCGAACCCCTCCTTTGGGAACTGCGGTCCCTTGACGCTTGGGACGGAAAATCCTTTCCCGCATCGGCTTTAGGAACCGTCGTTTATGAAGGGTTCCGCGGCCAAGGCGCTGCCGCCGAGTGGGGCGAAGCGGCCGATAGCTACGGCGTTCCTGCCTATATCCCGTCTCGGGACGGACAACTGCGCCTCTTTCGCCATCGCGGTCAGTGGCGCCTATCTACATTTATTGAGGAAGATTTATGAGTACTACCAAGAACATCATGATCATCTACGGGACCGAAGCCTACCTCATGGAAGAGGGGCGGAAGAAGTTTTTCGCAGCGGCCCGCAAACGATCCGGCGGCGATGCCGAAGTGCAGACCTTTCAAAAGGATGCCGCCGCGGCGACGGTCGTCGAATCCTTCCAGGGGACGAGCCTCTTTAGCAGCGGTACGATCACCGTCTGGTACGACTGTCCCTTTTTGCCCTTGAAGAAGGGCGGCCGGTCGCGGAGTAAAACTATCGAAAGAAGAACAGTGGTTTCTCGATGAAGCTGGACACCTCGACGACGGCAACAGCCTCTTATTTACAGTAACGGGCAACGTCGATACGGGAAGCGCTTTCTTAAGGCCTTGAAGCCCATGGCTGAGGTCGTCGCTGCCGAAGCGGTGACGGAAAAGACGGTCATGCCCTATGTGACAGCCTATCTTAAAGATCGGGGCCGAAGCCTTAGCCGCGACGGCGTCGTCTTTTTGCAGGACCTCTTTCAAACCTGGGGCAGCATATCCTTGCTCTACGTCTTTTCCGAGCTCGATAAATTGTGCATCACCCTCCCTGACGGGAAAAAGAGCATCGGCCCCGACGATTTGGCCGACCTCTTTGCCGGCACCATGGAAAAGAACCTCTTCACCTTCATGGATGCCTTCCTTCGCCGCAATGGGGAGAAGACCCTGCCCTTTGTCGAAGGCTTGTTCAGTAAGCAGGATGCCTTTTTAAAGAACACGGGATATATGCTGTCGCGCCTGCGGCTCCTCTTGTCGTATAAAGAACTGTTACGGGCCCACGCCGGTCAGCACCAGCGCGAACAGGTCCTGACGGCTGTCAATAAGGGGCGAAGTGCGAAATATGTCATATATCACTTGCAAAAAGTCGCATCTTATTGGACAATAGAAGAGTTAGAACGTTGTATATGTAATATTTTTACCTTACAGCTCCATATCCGCAGCGGGAAGGCGTCGCCGGCCGATATGGGAGCCCTTATTTGTCTTTATTGTAGTCTGAAAAGGTAGGTTAGAGCGTGACGGAAGCAGAAAAGGAACGAAAAGAGAGAATGAAGGAATACCGCCGCCGGTATCGTGAAAAGCATGGGCTGCCGGCTCCGAAGTCTCGGTCATGGAAGAAAATAGGCGGTGCAGTCGTGGCCCTGTGCATCCTGGGATTCGGCGGGTTCTTTGCCGCCCAGACGCGGGCCGAACAGATGGTGACCCTCGACGGCCATTCCGTTCAGGATATGACCGAAGAGGATATTGCCAACTATCTCGATCTCCATGCCAAAGATATCGAAGGGCGCAAGCTCCACCTGGCAGCCGACGGCGTCGATACGACGCTGAGCCTCGATGAACTCGGTGCCAAACTCGACCGCGATTACATCGACGATGAACTCCATCTCATCGGCCGGCAGGGCATGCCCTGGGAGCGCGTGGCTGACGTCGCGACGACCTTGATGCATGGCAAGGACATCCCCCTGGCCATTGCCGTCGATGAAGAAAACTCGACAAGGCCCTGACGGATCTTCACGATAAACACGATAAGGATCCGGAAAATGCCTTTGCCTATGTCAAGGAAGACAATAAGACCGTCGCCGTCGAACCGGAAAAGACCGCATCGTCATCAATACGGCAGGCCTCAAGGATTCCATTACCGACAGCCTGCATAAAGGCCAGACCGGCGACATCGACGTGCCCATTGACAGTCGGCAGCAGGCCGATGTCAAGAGCGGTGACTTAAAGGACATCGATACGGTGTTGTCCTATTACACGACCCATTTCGACAACAGCAATCCTGACCGCAATACGAATATCAAATTGGCCCAGGAACGGCTGAATCATGCCTTCGTTGCCAGCCAACAGGACTTTTCATTCAATAAATACGTCGGCACGCGAACGGCAGATAAAGGCTATAAACAGGCCCCGTCTTACTTTGAAAACCGGTTGGAACAATCCGTCGGCGGCGGCGTCTGCCAGGTCAGCACAACCTTATTCAACGCAGCCCTCCGGGCCGGCCTCTTCATCGCCAGTCGGGAACCGCATTTCGCTCCGGCAGCCTATGTCCCTGTCGGCATGGATGCCACCGTTGCCGATGACGGCCTTGATTTCGCCTTTACCAACCCCTTCCAGCACCCCGTCGCCGTCTATACCGTTGTCGGGGCCAATACGGTGACGACGTACATCTTAGGCAACCACGCCGATACCAGTACGGTCACCTTTGAAACGACACATCTCCAGAATTTACCTCACAAGATCATAAAGAAGCACGATGACAGTGTCAGTGACGACACGCTGAAGCAGTTTGGCTACGACGGCCACGACATCACCATCCGCCGGACCGTAACCTACAGCGACGGCGACCGTCATATCGACCTCATTACGTCGCACTACGATCCCAACGACGCCATCGTCTTGACGCCCGACGGAGACAGTGAAGAAGTCGTCAGCACGGCGGATCTCCAGCCTCAGGATCCGCTCCTCAACGCGCCGCACGATATGATGGAATTCAACGTCACGGCAGCGCCTGCCGGCGATGACCCGAATGGCGACGAAAACGCTGACGAAGACTACGACGAAGAGTAGCCTGATCACCGTGCCTGAAAGAAAGGATAGTTTATGAAGGTTTGGCATATTGTTCCCAAAAATGATATTTTGATTCCCGTCGACGGCGGTCAGACCGTCGCCGTTGCCTCCATTGCAGCTGACGTCGAAGGTCACTGGTGGAAGGTCAAGACCGAGTCGTCTTATGCCCTCGGCGATATGGACCTCCTCCGCGACCGGGTCTGCCGGAAACTGGGCCTTGAAGGCAACGTCTCTGTCGAACACCAGGTGACGTCCGTCTTCCACGGCGGCGACATGTCGCTGGCGGTACCGGAAAACGATCCCCTGCGGCAGATTGCCGACATCTCGACGGATGACCTCGAAGGCTACGGCATTCCCCATGAGGATTCGTACGAAGCCCTCTACGACGTCGACGAAGAATTATATCAGGATGAAGACTATAAGAAGGCCTGCCAGTGCGCTTCCGTTTCCTCGTGCAGCGTCACCAAAGAAAGCAAGGGAAGCGGCACCAAGACCGGCGGCGACAGCCGGGTTTGGATGGGCCGTGCCTTTGGCGGTCAGCCGGTTCCCATCAACGACGTCCTCGGCGAAGAGCAGAACGACGTCGTCCTCCAGGGCAAGGTCGTCAAAGTCGAGTTCCGGGAATTGAAATCGAAGCGCATCCTCCTGACCTTCCAGATGGCCGACAGCACCAACGGTATTTCGGCCAAAAAATTCCTCGACGTCAGCAATCAGGGCGGGGCGGCAAGTTCCGCCGCAAGAATACCATGACGCCGGAAGAATACGACTGCTTGAAAACGAAACTGCAGCCCGGCGCCTACGTCCGCATCCACGGCAATATCCAATATGACAACTACCAAAACGACTACGTCTTCATGGCCTATGACATGATGGCTGCCGACGGCGGGACCGTCGAACGGGAAGACAACAACCCGACGCCTCGCGTCGAGCTCCACCTGCATACGGTCATGAGCGATATGGACGCCTTGATCACGGTCAAACAGCTCATCAAGACCGTCAAAAAATGGCATCATCCAGCCGTTGCCGTCACCGACCACGGCGTCGTCCAGTCCTTCCCGCTGCTGCAGGAAATCTCGACCGATAAGAGCAACGGCGTCAAGGTCATTTACGGCGTCGAAGGCTACCTCTTTGACGACAAGATCGACCAGTCGTACCACATCATCATCCTGGCCAAGAACCAGACCGGTATCCGCAACCTGTACAAATTGGTCAGTATCTCTCACCTGAAATACATCTACCGCGGCCGTCCCCGCATTCCCCGGGCCGTTCTCGACGAATACCGCGAAGGCCTCATCTTAGGTTCTGCCTGCGAAGCCGGCGAACTGGTCCGCTCCATGGTCCAGAAGAAACTGCCCTACGAAGAATTGAAGAAGATCGCCGATTACTACGATTACCTGGAAATCCAGCCCCTGACCAACAACGGCTTCTTAGTCCGCGAAGGCTATGTGGCCGATGAAGAAGGGCTGCGCGACATCAACCGGACGATCTTAAAAATCGGCGACGAATTGGGGAAAATGACCGTCGCCACCTGCGATGCCCACTTCATGAACCCCGAAGACAAGATCTATCGGGAAATCCTCATGACTGGCAAGGGCTTTAAAGATGCCGAATTCCAGCCCGACCTGTACCTCAGGACGACGGACGAAATGCTGGAAGAATTTTCCTACCTCGGCGAAGACCGGGCGCGGGAAGTCGTCATTACCAATCCCAATAAGGTCAACGACATGATTGACGACTGCCGCCCGATCCCGAAGGAAACGCTGTACTTCCCGCAGATCGCCGGCTCGTCGGAAGCCTTGAAGCACATGTGCTACGAAAAGGCTCATGAAATCTACGGCACGCCGCTTCCGAAGGTCGTCGAAGATCGGTTGGAAGAAGAATTCACATCCATCCTCGGCCACGGTTTCGGCGTCCTCTATTACATCGCCCATAAACTGGTAAAACACTCCAACGACGACGGTTACCTCGTAGGGTCCCGTGGGTCCGTCGGCTCGTCCTTCGTGGCCACCATGTCAGGCATCACCGAAGTCAATCCTTTGCCGCCGCACTACGTCTGCCCCAAGTGCCATTGGAGTCATTTCTACACCAAAGGGGAATACGGCGGCGGTTTCGACCTGCCCGATAAGACCTGCCCCGAATGCGGCGAACCGCTCTTAAAGAACGGCCACAACATTCCTTTTGCCATCTTCCTCGGTTTCGACGGCGACAAGGTCCCTGATATCGACCTCAACTTCTCCGGCGAATACCATCCCAAGGCTCATAAATATACGGAAGAACTCTTCGGGAAAGACAACGTCTTCCGCGCCGGTACCATCGGCGCCGTCAAGGATAAGACGGCCTACGGCTACGTCATGAAATGGGCCGAAGCCAAGGGCATCAAAGTCAACGACGCCTACGTCAACAGCCTCGTTTCGGGCTGCACGGGCATCAAGAACACGACGGGCCAGCATCCCGGTGGGGTCATGGTTATCCCCCGCGACATGGACGTCCATCACTTTACCCCCGTCCAGTACCCGGCCAACAAGAAAGACAGCGGCATCATCACGACCCACTTCGACTACCACTCCATCGAAGGCCGTCTGGTCAAGCTCGACATCCTCGGCCATGATGATCCGACGGTCATCCGCATGCTCGAAGATATGACCCATATCAAGGCCACGACCATTCCTTTCGACGATCCGGCGACGATGAGCCTGTTCAGCTCGACCAAGGCCCTCGGCGTCACGCCGGAAGAACTGGGTTCCAAAGTCGGAAGCCTGGGCATCCCCGAATTCGGGACGTCCTTCGTCCGTCAGATGCTGGTCGATACCAAGCCCAAGACCTTCTCGGAATTGGTCCGTATTTCCGGTTTCTCCCACGGTACCGACGTCTGGCTGAACAACGCCCAGGACCTCATCACGTCGGGGACGGTTCCCTTGAAGGAAGCCGTTTCGACCCGTGACGACATCATGAACTATCTCATCGAACACGGCATCAAACCCAAGACGAGCTTTAAAGTCATGGAAAACGTCCGTAAGGGCAAGGGCATCGATAAGCCCAACAAACTCGGCCAAAAGACGACGGACTACGAAGGCGAATTGAAAGAAGGGCACATTCCTCAGTGGTTCATCGAATCGTGCCAGAAAATCGGCTACCTCTTCCCGAGAGCCCACGCCGTCGCCTACGTCATGATGGCCTTCCGCATCGCCTGGTATAAGATCAACCAGCCCCTGGCCTACTACTGCGCCTACTTCACCATCCGGGCCAAGGCCTTCAAACTGTCGGCCATGATCCACGGTCTTGAAGGGCAGGAACGGGCCATGAAAACCATCGCCGCCAAGGGCAAGAGCGCGTCCAAGATCGAACAGGACCTCTATTCGGCCCTGGAACTGGCCAAGGAAATGAGCCTTCGCGGCTTCTCCTTCCTGAACGTCGACCTCAACCGCTCGGCAGCGACGAAATTCACCATCTGCGACGGCAAGATCCTGCCGCCCTTTACGGCCATCGACGGCCTGGGGGCCAATGTTGCCGAACAGATCGTTGCCGCAAGAGAGGCTGCCCCGTTCAGTTCCAAAGCCGACCTCAAGATGCGCGGCAAGGTATCCCAGTCGCTCATCGACACCATGAGCGAAGAAGGCTGCTTAGGCGACCTTCCGGAAGACGAACAAATCGATCTCTTTGCCATGTAAACGAGCCTATAAGAAACAGAGCCTCTCCCTTAGGAGGGGCTTTTTCTCTCGACAGATTGACCGTATTGCCGTATAATAATTCTTGTATTTAGCCGACTAAAGGAACGGCCTCAGCAAGACAAAATCTGTAAGCGAAAGAAGGGATATATCGTGGCAGTGAATGAAAAATTACGGGATCACCTGCACGACCAGCTGTTTCGGGCCATACTGGAACTCAAGAGCGTCGACGAATGCTATGAATTTTTCGAAGACATCTGCACCATTCAGGAAATGAAAGCCATTTCGGCTCGGCTCGAAGTAGCCCGCATGCTCAAAGCCGGCGACATCTACGAAGATATCGTCCAAAAGACCGGCGCCAGCACGGCGACCATCAGCCGTATCAAGCGCTGTCTCGTATACGGCAGCGGCGGGTACGAAAAGATCCTCAGCCGCATGGCCGAGAAAGAACCAGATTTTTTAAAACTATCGAAGTAGGAGGACAGCCGATTTCATGAAGGCCAAGATTGACGTCACCATTTTCAAAAACGGTGATATGGATATACTGCAGGCTTCGATCTACGAAGAACTGTGGAAAGACTACTGTACATTTAAACAACGGGCTGTCATGCAGCAAGAAAAGGAAACGAAGAAAGGCATCTTTTTATCCCGCCGGTACTATCGGGCGGCACTGTTGTCGTTATTTACCTTTTTTGAAGGCGTTATCAACAACTGGATCAAGACCATCATCCAGGACCGACCGGAATTTTCCAGTACGGCAGAGCAGCAGACGCTGAAAAAATGCGACGCCGTCATCGAGTATTGTTTCTTCTGTTCTTATACCAAACATACCGGTACCTTTACCTCGCTTTACGGCTACATCAACCGCTATGAACAGCACGATTTGGCCCTCATTGAACACATCGACGGACAGACCCTTTCGGCCATCGAAACGGCGATGGAAGAATACTTCTGTTACGTCGAAGCCCTGACCAGCCTCAAGCGCTTTCCCAAGCCAAACCAATCGACGACGGGCCTTGTCGGGCGCATCGGCGGCATGGTCAAGGACTGCCACGGCTGATAAGAAAGGATTGTGGTATCAATGAGTGATAAGTATTATCTCGGATTCGACGCCGGTACACAGAGCGTCAAAGTAGCCGTTTACGACGACGAACAGCATTGCCTGGCCATGGATACGGCCAAGACCCATTTGGCTTATCCCCAGCCCGGCTGGGTTCAGATGGACGTCGATGAATATTACCGCCTCATCAAACAGTGCATGGCGTCCTGCAGCCGGCAGATGGAAGAAAAAGGCTGGGACGTCGGTAACGTCCGGGCCATCATGGGCGACGGCATCATCTGCGGCATCGCCGGCATCGACGAAGACGGAAAGGCCATTACGCCTTACGTCAACTACCTCGACAGCCGTACCCGCGACGATGTAGAAGCCCTGAAAGCCAAGAACCTCGATATCTGGGGACGGAAACGGGCAATGCCGAACCGAACATGATGTTCCCGGCCATGTTTGCCCGCTGGTTCATGAAAAACGTCCCGGCCTGGAAAGAAAAGGGCGTCAAGTTCGTCCATAACTGCCCCTACGTATTGATGCACCTGGCAGGCCTTAAAGGCAAAGACGCCTTCATCGATTGGGGTACCATGTCTGGATGGGGCCTCGGCTATGATGTCGTCAAAAAAGAATGGTCCAAGGAACAGCTCGATATTCTGGGCATTTCCGAAGACTTCATGCCGCGCATCGTAAAGCCTTGGGACATCATCGGTCATCTCTGTGAAGAAGACGCTATGGAAACAGGCTTTCCCGCAGGCATTCCCATCTGCGCCGGTGCCGGTGATACGATGGAATCCATGATGGGCAGCGGCATCTTGGAAGCGGGCAACGCCGTCGACGTCGCCGGGACCTGTGCCATGTTCTGCGCCGCAACGGACGGCATCATGCCTGAACTGTCCGTCCCCGGAAGCAACCTGATCTTTAACTCCGGGACACTGCCGGGCACGTACTTCTACTGGGGCATGGTCCGCACGGGCGGTTTGGCTCTTCGCTGGTTCAAAGACAGCATTGCCAGACAAGAAGGGGACGACTACTACGGAACCCTCGACGAACTGGCCAAGCGCCATAAACCGGGCTGCGAAGGGGCCATGTTCCTGCCTTACCTTACCGGCGGCGACAGCGCCTATCCCAACGTCCGCGGGACCTTTACGGGACTTACCCTCGACTCCGACCAAGGGGCCATGTGGCGCTGCGTCCTCGAAGGCATCGGCTACGACTACATGGAAGTCACCGACCAGTACCGGGCAGCCGGTATCGGCTTAAAGCACCTGACCATTACCGAAGGCGGCAGTCGGGACGAACTGTGGAACCAGATCAAGGCCGACATGCTCGATACGACGGTCGTTACCTTGAAAGTTGCCGGCGGAGCCGTACCGACCAACTGCATCGTCGCAGCCTACGCGGCCGGCGATATCAAAGACTTGAAGAAAGCCCTCGAACGCCAGCTGGAAGTTAAAGCCACTTATGTTCCCGATGAAGAAAATACCAAGATGTACCGCGCTTCCTATGAAAAACGGGGCGCCCTCTTAAAAGCCCTCAATGGGGGAAAATAAGACAGATCAAGTGCCGTACCGCTTTGCCGGATGCGGCACTTTTTTTATCGGTGTCCTAGGGAAAACTCCGGCCGGATTGACCGATAATTCCCATTGGTTATGGATACCGATTCACTTTGTGAAAAATAGACGTAACTTTTATAACATAAGTTCATAACGTAACGTATTTCTATGATATAATTGTATTAAAGAATGATAATAAGTAACTTGACTTAAAACGACTTGCATAAAATGCATGTAATAAATGTGAAAAAATGAAAAAAGTGCCGTTTTTTAGTGGATTTTTTTGGTGTGTGTGGTATACTATCAATGTAAGCAGTGAATCTTATTTATGAGGCGTGTGACTTTTTTTTTAGGATAATCTAGTGAAAAAAATCACGCGACGAAGGAGGAGTTAAACATGAGTAAAGTAATGGTTATTGGCGCTGGTACGATGGGTTCCGGCATTGCACAGGTTTTCGCTACGCACGGTTGGGACGTTGTCTTGAACGATATTAAAGACGAATTCATCGCTGGCGGCCAGGCCAAAATCGACAAATCTCTGACCAAATTAGTTGCTAAAGAAAAAATGACTCAGGAAGAAAAAGATGCAACGATGGCTCGCATTACTGGCTTCGTAACCCGTACACCTGAAAACATGAAAGACATCGACCTCGTCGTCGAAGCTGCTATCGAAGACTTGAAGATCAAATCGGCTATCTTCAAAGAACTTGACGAACTCTGCCCGGAACACACGATCCTCGCTTCCAACACGTCGTCCCTGGCTATCACTCAGATCGGCGCTGCTACGAAACGCCCGGATAAAGTTATCGGCATGCACTTCTTCAACCCGGCTCCGGTCATGAAGTTGCTCGAACTCATCAACGGCATCGCAACCTCTGATGAAACTTACGCTAAGATCGAACAGTTGTCGAAAGACCTCGGCAAAACTCCGGTTAAAGTTAACGACTTCCCGGGCTTCGCCGGCAACCGTATCGTCATTCCGATGCTCAACGAAGCTATCCAGGCTTTGATGGAAGGCGTTGCTTCTAAAGAAGACATCGATAACGTCTGCAAACTCGGCTTCAACCATCCCATGGGACCTCTGGCTCTCTGCGACCTTATCGGTAACGACGTTGTTCTCCACGTCATGGAAGTTCTTTATGAAGGCTTTGGCGATCCCAAATATCGTCCGTGCCCGCTGCTCAAAAAATACGTCCAGGCTGGTTACCTCGGCCGTAAGACTGGCAAAGGCTTCTACGATTACACGAAATAAGTTAGCATTGTGCTAATTGAATACGGGGCGTGACTATCACACCCCGTATTATTTTTAAACTTTAGTCCATAAAACGGCGTATCTTTCCAACATCCCGGGGGCGGTCCGGCCTGTTGGAGTCCATTCTGGAAAAGACAGTCGTTTTCTATACTCATTCTATACTATTCTTTATATCAGTTGTTTTAGGAGGTTTATCTCATGGATTACCAGAACATTCTTTGTGCAGTAGAAAACGGTATTGCAACGATTACCATCAATCGTCCGAAAGCTTTGAACGCTTTGAACCTCGACACGGTTACGGAATTAAAAGACGCTATCGAAAAGATCGCTGTCGACAAAGCCGTTAAAGTCGTCGTTATCACCGGTGCTGGCGAAAAATCCTTCGTAGCTGGCGCAGACATCAAAGAAATGGCTACCAAGACTCCGGCTGAAGGCCGCGAATGGGGCCAGTTCGGTCAGAACGTCTTCACGGAAATCGAAAACATGCCTCAGCCCGTTATCGCTGCTATCAACGGCTTCTGCCTCGGCGGCGGCTGCGAACTTTCCTGCGCTTGCGACATCCGCTATGCAGCAGAAAACGCAAAATTCGGCCAGCCTGAAGTTGGTCTCGGTATTACCCCGGGCTTCGGCGGCACCCAGCGCTTGACCCGCGTCGTTGGCCGCGGCCAGGCTAAAGAACTCATCTACACCGGCGGCATGATCGGTGCTGAAGAAGCAAAAGCTATCGGCCTCGTAAACAAAGTCGTTCCTCAGGAAGAATTAATGCCGACCGTTCTCAAATTGGCTGGCAAGATCGCTAAGAACGCTCCGGTCGCTGTACAGCTCTCCAAAGCTGCCATCAACCGCGGCATCAACTGCGACGTCGTAACCGGCATCGCTTACGAAGCTGAAGTCTTCGGTCTCTGCTTCTCCACGAACGACCAGAAAGAAGGCATGGCTGCTTTCGTAGAAAAACGTAAACCGACCTTTGAAGGCAAATAAGATCATCGTTTGACTCCGAACAAAAAGGATGTTCCGTGACTCCTGTCATGGGACGTCCTTTTTTTATAAGAAAAAGCGAAACATATAGTCTTTCGCAGTCGCACCCTTAGGGTGCGTGGATTGAAACGTCCTTGTATATTAGGAGGGGAGACTTCCCCATATAAGGGCTGTACGTATGAATTTTTTTCACGACGTACAGCCTTCTTTTTATATAGGAGAAAACCCTCATAGGCGCGAATTAGAAGGCCTGTTGAAGTCGATTAATAAAAACTGACGACCAAGATATGGAAAGAGTTCCTGTGCCCGATTAGGGGCATCTGTGAAGAAGCAACGTCTTTTTCGTCGCATTACCATTTTTCCCACCTTGATGGCACTTCTTCTATAAAAGGATCTGATTAATAGGTGACTGAAATCCTTAAGAAAGGCTGTACTGGATTTTTCTTGAAGATTAAAAATATGGTATAATGTAAAGAAACCAATGGATTTTATAACATTCTGCCCCGATATGATGAACATGCAGGTTTTAAGCCTTTATGATAGAAGTTTTCACAGATAATACCGGAAATAGTAGAAAAATAAAATACCGCCCCGCAAACGGCAAAATCGATGGCTTGGTTATGCCATCCGTAAGGGGGCTGTTAAGAACCACAATACCCCGAAAGGGACGGAAACACCTTAAAACTGAAGTACTTCTGTTGGTCAATGACCAACGTTAAGAACCATAATCCCCGAAAGGGGACGGAAGACTGATAAGTTTCATAAAATTGGATGCTGCATGAGAAAATCCGGTACAGGTCATCTGATAATGATGTCTTGTACCGGATTTTGTTAGGTCACTTTTTTGATTACTTGAGAAGTAATCAAAATTCTTTTAGGGAAATGTAATGTGTGAAATACATATTTGTTTGAATGAATTGAAAGGCAAGTCTTTGAAAGCGGGTTTTTAGCCATAAAGGTCTATGGCTGTTAGTCGAGTCACGTGTTTTACGGGAAGAATATTATTTAATGGTCAATTTAAAGTTTATGAATACAAATTTAAAATTGACCATCGGATAATCATTAGATATAATTTAAACAAAGAGTTGTGGATTGAAAATTTCTTTTTCGATTTAAGTATATTTAACGAATTGAGAAAAATTAATCCAAAACACAGCTGTACATACTTTTGTTTGCGTCTTAATTGGGAATTAACCGTTATGGTAAAAAGGGGGCTTCGTATTTTTCAGAAAATCTACTAACTTTTATTTCGATTAGACGGTTCGATGGTTAAGATGTTGCAATAAGAGCATTTATGGAGGTATTAATGCATATAAGCTATAGACCTTTGTGGGTATTATTGGCCAAAAGAGAAATGACTAAAAAAGAGTTGCGTGAAAAAAGTGGTATCAGCACTGCATCTCTTGCCAAATTAGGCAAGGGCGAAAATCTTACTACGGATGTGCTTCTTAAGGTTTGTGAAGCACTAGATTGCAATATAAACGAAATTGTGGAAACCGTGGCTGATAAATAATCTTTTAAAAGTCTTTATAGAGTGACTTGAGGTGAAATTTTTACGTGACAAAACAGATAAAGTCGAAGAATCGTGTATCTTATCATGGAGAAGTATTTACAAACGAACAAGAAGTTAATGCGATGCTTGACCTTGTTAAAGATGAAACTGACCGTATTGAAAGCCGTTTTTTAGAACCGGCCTGTGGTAATGGAAACTTTTTAGCGGAGATTTTAAGGCGAAAACTTGTTAGGGTAAAACGACAATATACAAGGAATAATTTGGAATATACGAAAAATTCTTTTCTGGCACTTACTAGTATTTATGGGATTGATATTTTAGAGGATAATGTAGAAGAATGCCGCGAACGGTTGTTCAAAATCTGGGATAAAGATTATCTTACTCAGTGTAAAGAAGACATAATGGATGAAGTAAGAACTGCTGCAAAATATATCCTTGGTAAAAATATTTTATGTGGCGATGCATTGACGCTTCTGAAAAATGATGGGACACCTATCGTATTTGCTCAGTGGGATTTCATTACTGGTAATAAGATAAAACGAAGGGATTATACACTTGATGCGTTAATGAGAGTTCAGCAAGTACAAATGTCCTTTGATATGGTAGGCTGGGAATATGACGAGGAAATGAAAGAATGGATACCCGCTCCAATTAAAGAGTATCCACTTATAGATTTTTGGGAGGTGCAATATGCCACTTAATCCTGATTTATTTACGACTTTTTTGAATTTTTTCTGCAGGACGGCGGCGCCCATGGCACTAGAACCCATGCCGGCATCGCAGGCGAAGACGACGTTGGTGATATGTTTTAAATCGACGGATACAGGAGCCGTTGCGGCTGCATTCTTCGATTCGGCTTTCATATCCTGCATCTTCTGCTGGGCTTCTTCGAGGGATTCACCCGATTTTGCATTGGACAGTTTGATGATGGGCGATGCGATGACGAAGGAAACGACCGTTGCAATGACGATGCTTAAGATGACGGCTAAGGTCGAGCCCTTAGGCGCCATAGCCAGGTAGGAAATGAGGCTGCCGGGAGCCGGCGGGCCGGAAAGACCGAGGTCAAAGATCATGTTGTAGAACAGGGCTGCTACGCTGCCGCCGATGGTGGCTAAGAGAAGGGCCGGGTTCATGAGGATGTACGGGAAATAGATTTCGTGAATGCCGCCGAATAAGTGGATGATTAAAGCACCGGGGGCGGATTGGCGGGTCATCTTGTCTTTGGCAAATAACCAGTAGGCTAAGAGGACGCCGGCGCCGGGTCCAGGGTTAGTTTCAATCATATAGAAGATGGATTTACCCGATTCGGCTACTTGTTCAGCGCCAAGGGGAGTGAAGATGCCGTGGTTGATGGCGTTGTTGAGGAACAGGACTTTTGCCGGTTCTACGAAGAGACCGATGAGGGGGAAGATGCCGGCCTGCAAGAGGAATTGAACGCCTGCCGTCAAGAAGGCCAGGATGACGCCCATGACCGGACCGATCAGTTCAAAGCCGATGATGGCCATGATCATGCCCAGGATACCGACGGAGAAGTTATTGACGAGCATTTCAAAACCCGGTTTGATGTGGCCGTCGACAGCTTGGTCAAATTTTTGATGACAAGGCCTGCCAGCGGACCCATGACCATGGCTCCTAAGAACATGGTGTATGTCGTACCGGTGATGACGCCGACCGTTGCGATGGCGCCCATGACGGCACCGCGAAGGCCGCCGACGATCTTGCCGCCTTGGAAGGCGATGAGTAAGGGAAGAGCGTAGGTCAGGAACGGTCCGACCATTTTAGCTAACTGTTCGTTTGGCAGCCAGCCACTGGGAATGAAGAGTGCCGTGATAAGACCCCAGGCGATGAAGGCGCCGATGTTCGGCATGACCATACTGCTGAGGAAGCGGCCGAAGGATTGTATTTGTGCTTTCATAGTAAGCCTCCAATTTTGTAACCATAAATTCCATTGACGGAGCAGGACTCGGCACTCCGGACTGCGCTGTGCTGCTCTCTTGATGGTTACAGTATACCTTCCGTACATACCGAAATCAATTAAAAGTAATTTAACTTTGTCCACATTAAAGATGACAACCGTGAAGGAATCAGTATCTATCTGGGCTGAGCGGTCTCTGCCGCCGTCCCGGGATGTGGTATAATAAGAACAAAACGAAGGAATGGAGACGATAATATGGGTTTTTCAGTCGTAATTATTGATCACGAGCCGCTCATGGCAGCCCGATTAAAAAAGTGCCTGCTTACGGTGGCCCCGGATATGACTGTCGCCGCCATTTGTTATGAAGGAGAACTGGCAGCAGCCTGCCTTGCCGAATATAAACCGGACCTCGTCTTCCTGACGATTGAAATGCCGCGCCTAAGCGGTCTTGCCATTGCCGAGGCGATTCAGCGGGGAGATGGGCCCAAACCGGATCTCGTCTTTGTGACCGGGGAACGCGATTTCGTGTCCCATACGCTGAGGCTGACGGCCCTGGACTATTTAGTCAAGCCCGTGACCGAAGGGGAAGTGGCGCAGGCTGTCCGAAAGTTCAAGGCCCTGCACATAAAAAAACGAATCTTCTCCGAGAGAAGATTCTTCTGTGGCTGATTCCAAAGAAAGCGATACCCTTTCGCTGCGGGTCACGGCGGTTTTTCCGTCAATGAAGGTCGATAAGATCAAGCTCATTGCATCGGATGATATTCGGTTGATTTATGCGGTAAAAGCGTCCGGACCTTTTTAGTTACCCTCGAAGGGTAAGACCTATTCCACGCATTTCAGCCTGATTCAATTTGAACAGCGCCTGCCAGAATCGGTATTCTTCCGCTGTCACCGTAACTATATCGTCAATATCGATGAGGTTCGGCAAATCGAACCCTGGTTCAATCACCAGTATGTATTGATTCTCCGCGGGCAGGAAAAGGATCCCGTCCCCGTTGGCCGCTCTTATCTCAAAAAATTACGACAGTATATTTATCTATAATCCGAGGGCCTGGGCAAAGTAGGCCTTTAAAATCCGCTGCAGCTGGCCGCGGATTTTTTCTTCATCATGGCCGTGGATGGCCTGGGCAAAAGAGGGATCACTGACCAGGGCACTACTGATGGAGCCGAGGACGTCGGTGTGGAGCTGGCTCTGTTCGTCTTAGGGCATGACCAGGAATAAAATCGTGGAAATGCCGTGAAAATAAGGGTCTGTAAACGTGCTTCCATCAGGAACGGCCGTATAGAACAGGGACTGGGTTACGGCTGTCGTGCGGCAGTGGAGCAGGGCAAAGCCTTGTTCCGGGAAAATCTGGCTGTTCAGCCGTTCACGGTTTATGATGGCGTCAAACAGTTGGGCCGAAAGTTCTTCCTCTTCCGTGGCCGCCGAAGCCAGGGTATGGACGGCTTCGGCAAAGGTCGCTTTTTCGGGCAGTGTGAACTGCTGATACTGTCGCAGGATGCCGGCGATTTCCTGTGACAGGAGCTGCGTTTTATCTAAGGTAGAAATAAAATCGTCCCCTGTCGGTTTATCGACGGCGGGTTGTTTTTTAGGGACATGAGCGTACTCTTCGATTTTGCCTTCAATACGATGGAGCTCAGACGGTGAAATCAGGGGAGATACGAAGAGGACATCGGCATCGGGCAGCGATAAGGGCAGACTGGACACGAAGAAATCCGTTTCCTTTCGAACGGCTTCGGTTACGGCATCACTGCCATAGGCCTGAAGTTGTACATTTTTAGGCAGTTTGTTCTGCAGTCTCGTCATCATCAGGCGGGCGATGCCAAAGCCGCTGGCACAGACGATGCCAATGGACACTTTTCGCGTGAAGGCTTCGTTTCCTTTGATCCTCTCTAAAGCGGCACCAAAATGAATGGTCAAGTAGCCGACTTCATCCTCCGATACCGGCGTCTGTAAGGCCAGGGACAAGACGTTGGCCGCCCGCTTGGCTTTTTGAAAGACGTCGGCGTATTCACGCTTGATATCGTCGAGGATGGGGTTGATGATGTTTAAATGGTGCTGGAGCCGGATGATGGTCGGCTGCAGATGAACGAAGAGGCCTTGGAGAAATTCGTCGTCACAGCGAAGGTCATAGGCCAGACGGGTGTCGAAGGCTTCAATCATGTCGTCGATGAGGCGTAAGAGTTCCGATTCATCGACGTTGCTGGGGAGATCCCAAAGGTCGCTGTCGTGATAGCGGATTTTTGCGCCCTTGATGTGAAGGAGGAGATAAGAAGCCTCGATGGGCGGCATGGTAAGCTGGAATTCTGCTTCCATGGCGGTCACGATCCGTCGGGCCAGATCGGCATCGTCACTATCTTCAATGACGGGGATGACCTCGTCGTCCATCTCGTCGGGCTGTCCTTTGGCAATGCGCTCGACGGCGATGGCAATGTGGATGATCAGGCCGATTTTTGCCGTATCCGTAAATTGACGGATTTTTTTTTCGTCCATTTTTTTGAGCACGTCGTAAACGCGTTCGATCGTATGGGTGTTCAGCAGTTGGTAGACGCCGGTATCGGTGATATGGGCCAAGGCCTTCGATAAGGATTCATCGGCGTTTTGTAAATCCTTGAAGGCGTCGGCGCTCGTCGTTTCACTGATGAAGCGGTGCATGGCTTCGCGATAATCTTTCTCCGTGCCGGTCAGTAAGACGCCGTAGCCTTGTTTTTTCAGGACCTTTAAATTGTTCTTCTCAAGCCAGGGAGATAAAGACTCTAAATCCGAGGCGGCCGTCGCTTCACTGACGCCGAGCAAGGTGCTGTAATAGAGCAGTTTTTTCGGCGTTCGGTCGCGTAAGAGCTCAAAGAGCAGATAGCGCCGCCGCGTATCTTTATCACTGAAGTCCATGGCGTCCGTATCCGAAAGGGCTTCTGCCAGCTCATTCTTATCCGTATCCGAGCCTTCTAGTAAGATGCCGGCCCGCTTTTGCCGGACCAGTTTCAGGTTATATGAGGACAGCGCCTTTTCAGTCCCTTCCAGTTCTCGCTGGACCGTTCGCTTGCTGATGCCGAGATCATCGGCCAGGGCCTGTTCGGAGAGATAGTCCTGCTCCTTCAATAAGCGCCGTAAAATCTGCTGCATGCGAGGTGTAAAATCCATGTGCTCACCTCCTATGGGTTCATGGTTTCTCTCAATATGCCTTCATTATAGTATAGCTTACGACCGGTATAGGGGCAATTTAAAGTAATTTAACTTTGTCCGTTTGAATGGTGACAGCATCTTTAGAATGCATAGATTGCACTTGCCTTGCTCAGAAAAAGGCTCCTTTGTAGATAAAGGCAGGGCATATGATATAATTATTGTAAAGCCATGTAAAGGTTATGAAAGAATCTCGTTAATTTTGAGAAGGCTTATTTTATCTATGCGATAAGGAGATCGATGATTATGGCATTCCACTTAAAAGCCCAAGGTAAGAAAAGTTTTTTTACGTTATTAGGCCAGCATGCGGCACTGGCCATGAGCGGCTGAAATCTGTAGCCAGGCCATCAAATGGGGACCTAGTCGAAAGAAAACGCGGCTGGAAAAACTGAACGCTTAGCCGACTCAGGCTGATGCGTTGG
>ENA-OQKC01000331-OQKC01000331.1-human-gut-metagenome-genome-assembly--contig:-NODE-331-length-20528-cov-3.126268_pt1 | contig 20528 bp, 20 predicted proteins | sample MGYA00242774_ERZ504790 | MGnify/ENA primary metagenome ERZ504790 (study PRJEB26092, sample SAMD00036419) | human gut metagenome | host: Homo sapiens | study: EMG produced TPA metagenomics assembly of...
TTTTTATAGATACCTTAATGTTGCCGCCTTGCCTTGTTCCCTCATACCGACACCGCCCGATGATGAACAGTCACCGGGCATTTTTCATTTACAGGAGGATTTTGAATGAACAATACCGCAACCAACAGCACCCCTTGCCCGACTGTCAGAAAGCAGATCGGCAAGACAACCTATATCGTCCGTGTCCATTTCAGCCAGACCGCCAAAGAGACGATGGAGGACAAAATCAAGCGTATGCTTCGTGAGGAAGTCCGCAAAATGTGACTTCTTTGTGAATTTGATGAAAAAGTCCTTGACTTTTCGTCTCTGGCAAAACAGCCAAAAGTATTCTTATTTCCTGTGGTGCGAGGCTGGCACCATTTGATATAGCAGAACTTCGTGAGATCATGTCTTATGATGAAATGGAACTGGATAAGATCGGGGACAGGAAGACAGCCTTGTTTTTGATTATGTCCGATACAGATACAACATTTAACTTTGTGATTGCCATGTTACAGTCACAGCTTTTCAATCTGCTTTGTGACAAAGCAGATGATGAATATGGTGGAAGACTGCCAGTTCATGTGCGTGTCATTGCTGATGAGTTTGCCAATATTGGACAAATTCCTCAGTTTGACAAGCTGATTGCAACCATCCGAAGCAGGGAAATCTCTGCTTCTATTATTTTGCAGTCACAGAGTCAGCTAAAGGCAATGTATAAGGATAGTGCAGATACTATTCTGGGTAACTGTGATACCACACTATTTCTTGGAGGAAAAGAGAAAACTACCTTAAAGGAAATGAGCGAGCTTCTGGGTAAGGAAACCATTGACCTGTATAACACTTCGGAAACGAGGAGCAATCAGAAGTCCTTTGGATTGAATTACCAGAAAACAGGCAAACAGCTGATGACAGAAGATGAGATTGCAGTCATGGATGGTGGAAAATGTATCCTGCAGATCCGTGGGGCCAGACCATTTTTCTCGGACAAATATGATATCACGAAACACAAAAACTATCGGCTTCTTGCAGATGAAAACGAGAAGAACCGGTACAAAGTAGAGAAAGAGTTAAATCCGCAGTACACACCGAAATCTGAAGAAGAGGTGGAAGTAATTCATGTAGAACTGTCGGAGTAACCTTGGGAATGAACGAAAAATAATGAGGAAAGGAATAACTGACATTAGGTGCGCCGGCTTTTTAGTCGGTGTTTTTTCATTCCCGTAAACACCTGAAAGAAGTCAGTTTTGGTTTATGAATATATGGCATTTTTTAGCAGTGCAATTACAACTTTAAAAACTCTTGTAGTCGCAATCGGCGCAGGTCTTGGTGTGTGGGGTGTCGTAAACCTTCTGGAAGGATATGGAAATGACAATCCCGGCGCTAAGAGCCAGGGCATCAAACAGCTGATGGCTGGTGCCGGAATCATGCTGCTGGGAACTACCCTGATTCCACAGCTGGCAACATTGTTCTCTTAAGAGGAGTGGTAGATGAACACCATCATTGAGAGAATTACGGAAGCGATAAAGGATATCCTGATCGGGCTTATCAAGTCCTGTTTGGATAACATGTTCACGTCTGTCAATGAGCAGGTGGGAACCATAGCCGGGCAGGTGGGACAGACACCGCAGGGATGGAATGCCGGAATCTTCAATCTGATCCAGAACATTTCCCAAACGGTGATTGTCCCCATTGCGGGACTGATCATCACATTTGTCCTGTGCTATGAACTGATTACGATGGTAACGCAGAAAAACAATTTCCATGAATTTGAGACTTATAACATTTTCCTCTGGATCTTCAAAGCGTATGTGGCCATTTATCTGGTGACAAATACGTTCAATATCACGATGGCGGTCTTTGATGTTGGCCAGCATGTGGTCAACAATGCCGCCGGGGTGATATCAGGAAACACTGCGGTGGATGCAACAGAAGCAATTTCACGGATTGTGGATGCCCTGGAGGATATGGAGTTAGGGGATTTGTTCCTGCTATCCATGGAAACGATGTTGATCAGTGTTACCATGCACATTCTGTCAATTATCATTACGGTAATCTTGTTCGGAAGAATGATAGAAATTTACCTTTATACTTCCATAGCACCAATTCCGTTTGCCACCATGACCAATAAGGAATGGGGCAATATCGGAAACAACTATTTAAAAGGCTTGTTCGCACTGGCATTTCAGGGATTCTTCATGATGGTCTGTGTGGGAATTTATGCAGTTTTAGTAAATGCAATGACCATATCCAGTGATCTTCATGCAGCTATGTTTTCAGTAGCGGCTTATACCGTGATTCTTGCATTTTCATTATTCAAGACCGGAAGCCTTAGCAAATCAATATTCAATGCCCACTAACGGGCAGGAAAGGAGCGCATACCATGGCGTATGTACCAGTACCAAAAGACCTTACCAAGGTAAAAACAAAAGTAGCATTAAATCTGACAAAGCGGCAGCTGATTTTCTTTTCACTTGCCGCAGTTGTGGGAATTCCGTTTTATCTGTTCATGAGAAAACCAATCGGTTCCAGTATTGCTGCCATTTTGATGGTAACGATCATGCTTCCGTTTTTCTTCATGGCAATGTATGAAAAAGACGGACTTCCCTTTGAAAAAGTGGTGGCAAATATCATTCGACAGAAGTTTATCTGTCCGGCAGTAAGACCATATAAGACAGAAAATTTTTATCAGGAGATTTCCACCCTTGTAAAAAAGGAGGGTGTGCCGGATGGCAAAAAAGACAAAGCAGGAGACTCAGCAGGAGCGTCTGTCCCTGGCGGAAAAAAGAAACCGTCAGGAAAGAAGAAACAAAAAAAGCAGAAAAGAAAGAGAACAGGAAAAGCGTAAGAAGAAACAGGAACGGGACCGCAGGAAACAGAAAAGCATTCCTACAACTGCACAGCAGAGTATTCCGTATATTCGGATGTTGCAGGATGGTATCTGCCAGGTGACAAAGACCTTTTTCTCCAAGACGATTCAGTTTTACGACATCAATTATCAGCTTGCTTTAAACGAGGATAAGACCACGATATTTGAGAATTACTGTGATTTCTTAAATTACTTTGATTCTTCCATCAGTGTGCAGCTGTCCTTCATCAATCAGCAGGTGGATGTGGCAGAATTTGAAAAAAGCATTGATATTCCGGATCAGAACGATGACTTCAATGCCATTCGTGAAGAGTACCGTACTATGCTGAAAAATCAGCTTTCCAAAGGAAATAATGGTCTGGTGAAGACAAAGTATATCACTTTTGGAATCGAAGCAGAAAGCCTGAAGGTGGCAAGACCAAGGCTTGAAAGAATCGAAACGGATATCTTAAATAACTTTAAGATTCTGGGAGCACAGGCACATTCTTTGAATGGACTGGAAAGGCTGGAGATTCTGTATCATGTGTTCAACCAGGATCGGATCGAACCATTTAAGTTCCAGTACAAGATGCTTCCGGAAACCGGATTAAAGACCAAAGATTTTATTGCACCGACTTCCTTTAACTTTTCCAAGAATCAGACATTTTTGATGGGAAGAACGATGGGAAGTGTGAGTTACCTTCAGATTCTTGCACCGGAGCTGACAGACCGGATGCTTGCAGATTTTCTGGATGTGGATGACAGCATCAATGTCAACATTCATATCCAGTCCATTGATCAGAGTTCAGCAATCAAGATGATCAAGAGTAAGATTTCTGATCTTGATAAGATGAAGATCGAAGAGCAGAAGCGTGCGGTACGTTCCGGTTATGATATGGACGTGCTTCCATCGGACCTTGTGACTTATGGCGAAGAGGCAAAGAATCTGCTGGAAGATCTGCAGTCCAGAAATGAGAGAATGTTCCTTGTGACAGTTCTGGTAATGAATACCGCAAAGAAGCGTCAGAAGCTGGATAATAATATTTTCCAGGTGCAGGGGATCGCACAGAAATATAACTGTTCCTTAAAACAGCTGGATTATCAGCAGGAAGCAGCACTCATGTCCTGTATTCCGCTTGGAGTCAATCGGATTGAAATTCAGAGAGGGCTTACCACATCTTCAACGGCGATCTTCGTGCCATTTACGACACAGGAACTGTTTCAGGAAGGGGAAGCTCTTTATTATGGATTGAATGCATTATCCAACAACATGATCATGGTTGATCGGAAACGTCTGAAGAACCCGAATGGACTGATTCTTGGTACACCAGGTTCCGGTAAGTCCTTCTCAGCAAAGAGGGAAATTACAAACTGCTTTTTGATTACGGAGGACGATATCATTGTCTGTGATCCAGAAGCCGAATATTCGGCACTTGTGCAGGCGCTGCATGGGCAGGTGGTAAGAGTTTCGCCGGTATCTGACCAGTATATCAATCCAATGGATCTGAATCTGAATTATTCCGAGGAAGACAATCCACTGTCACTGAAAGCAGATTTTATTCTGTCTTTGTGTGAACTGATTGTTGGAGGAAAGAATGGATTGGAGCCGGTAGAAAAGACCATTATTGACCGTTGTGTGCGGTTAGTATATCAGGAATACCTTGCCGATCCAGTACCTGAGAAGATGCCAATCCTAGAGGATTTATACAACCTTCTGAGAAAACAGGAAGAACCGGAAGCGCAGCGACTGGCCACATCATTGGAGATTTATGTTACAGGTTCTTTGAATGTGTTTAATCATCAGACAAACGTGGATATCAATAACCGCATTGTATGCTTTGACATCAAGGAACTTGGTAAGCAGCTGAAAAAAATCGGGATGCTTGTAATCCAGGATCAGGTCTGGAACAGGGTAACGATGAACCGTTCTGCCCATAAGTCCACCAGATACTATGTGGATGAGTTCCATCTTCTTTTGAAGGAAGAGCAGACTGCAGCTTATAGTGTGGAAATCTGGAAGAGATTTCGTAAATGGGGTGGTATTCCAACTGGTATCACCCAGAATATTAAGGATTTGTTGTCTTCCAGGGAGATAGAGAATATATTTGAAAATTCAGATTTTATTTATATGCTCAACCAGGCTTCCGGTGACCGGCAGATTCTGGCAAAACAGCTGAATATCTCACCAACCCAGCTGTCCTATGTAACCAACAGTAATGAGGGGGAAGGACTTTTGTTCTATGGAAATGTCATTATCCCATTTGTAGACAGATTCCCGAAGAATTCCCTCTATAAAATCATGACAACCCGCTTAGAGGAGACTTCCGAAGCAGGTTAAATCAAAGGAGAAAACAATGTTACGAGCAATTTCATATGTATTAACTTTTAGTGGCGGTGCTGTTTTCGGCATCGCTTTTCTCTGCTTATTACAGGCAGGGAAAGGGTATCCGAAGAAGGAGGAGTAAGTAGTGGCAGAACAGAGAATGAAAGTCAGGGACAAGAAAGTCCAGAAGATGACCAAGGATGGGCTGGTGGAAGAAAACCTGACAGATAAATCTTCTGTTCGTGTCAGTAACCGTGTCGGTGATGTGCAGATGGGAAGAAAACAGGGGGAAAAAGAAGAAAACCTTGTGGATAAGTCTCCCCGCCAGTCTGAACGGAGTGGGAAAAATATTCGACCCTCTGTGCAAAAATCCAGGGATGCACCGGAACTGATACGGACAGAGAAGCAAAGTGAGGATTTGGGACAGAGTAGTAAACAGCAAAATAGAAAAAGAATCCGTGCTGAAGTCGGAAAAGAATCCAGACTTGCAGAAAAATCCGAAGCCGGACAGTCAGGGAGACTGAAAGAAAAACGTGCTGATCTATCAGAAAACAGAGGAGACAGCCGGAGAAATCAGACCGGCGGCAGCAAAAAGCCAAAACAAAAACAACTTTTGAAGTTTGCTTATGAGGAAACTGGTGCTTCTGTGAAAAATGACAAAGATATGGAGAAATTGAATCAGATGGATACGGATGGAGTCAATTTCCGCCATCAGAAACAGAAAGAAAAAGCCAAAAAGTTTTCTTATGAAGAAGCAAGAAAGAAAAAGGAAGCAAAGCAGCATTCCAAGAAAGCACAGGTCTATCAGGCAAATGAAGGAGAAACTCCTGGAAAGAAAAAATCCCGTTTGAAGTTTGGTGAAGGGGAATCTGTGAAAACAGAAAAAACTTCTGTTGTCAAGAAAGCAGGAAGTGCAACTTCCGTAGCATTACACCGTGAGATTAGCAAAAATGAAGACGATAATGCGGCGGTAGAAGGTGCCCATAAGTTAGAAGAAAGCGGCGAAGGTGTTTACCGGCTGGAACAGAGAAGTGCCAGACGCAGGAAACAGTGGGCATCCAGAAAAAGAAGCAGACTTGAGAGACAGGCACAGGCTGCATCCCATCAGGAGCAGAAGAAGCTGAAAAAACAGATTCAGAAGCAACAGATCAAACGGGATTATGCCAAAGCGAAGCGAAGTGAACAGATAGTAGGAACAGCTACAAAAGGTACGATTGATTATATCAAGAAGATTGGCGGCAAAGTGACCAACTTCTTTAAAGAAACCGGAAGGTGTATATCAGTGTAGCAGTTCTGATCGGATTGATGTTTCTGATTATAACGAATGTCACGTCATGCTCTGCAGTGTTCTTACAAAATGTGATCACTTACACAGGAACCAGTTATCTGTCATCGGATCAGGCAATCAGGGAAGCGGAACTGTATTATACACAGCTGGAAGCTAATCTGCAGGAGCGGATCAACAACATGGAATCTGAAGAACCGGGACATGAGGAATACCGATATAACATCGGACCTATTGAGCATGATCCGTTTATCCTGATTAGTTATCTGTCTGCAAAGTATGAAGAATTTACTTTTGAACAGGTCAAGCCGGAGCTGGACGCCTTGTTTGCAGAGCAATATCATTTAACTACTGAAGCAGTCAATGAGACTGTAACGGAGACAGCAACAGTAAGAGTTGGAGAATCTTTGGGACAGGTTGTGACCAGTGGATATTGTAACTGTCCAATCTGTTGTGGTATTTGGAGCGGAGGACCGACTGCCAGTGGAGCATATCCAACTGCCAATCATACCTTAGCGGTAGATGCTTCCAATCCGTTGTTCCAATGGGAACAAAGGTAGTTATGAATGGTGTCGAATATACCGTAGAAGATACCGGAGCTTTCGCAAGATACGGTGTACAATTTGATGTCTATTATGACAGTCATGCGGCAGCATCTGCACATGGACATCAGACCTGGGAATGTTATCTTGCAGATGATAACGGAAGCAATGAAGTCGAAGTGACCAGAATCAGAGATGTGGACACGCTGAATGTAACATTGACCAGTGGAAACCTGATGTCAATCTGTCAGGACAGGTTGGGATTTTTCCAGAAAGAACTGTTCAGTGCCTACAACGATACCAAAGGCAACCTGCAGATGTTTGCAACACCGGTTGATTTTAACTGGTATTCCAGTGTGACCAGCTATTATGGATATCGGATTCATCCAATATCAGGAGCAAATCAGTTACACAATGGTATGGATATCGGAGCACCGGAAGGGACAAAAGTAATGGCAGGGCTGACCGGAACGGTTACAACTTCTGCTTATAACGACAGCTATGGCAATTATGTTGTAATCAAGGACAGTAAAGGCTATGAACTGCGGTATGCACATTTAAGCAGCCGGAGTGTATCTGCAGGTGCATCCGTCACGAAAGGTGATGAGATCGGTCTTGTAGGAAATACCGGAAATTCTACAGGAAGCCATCTTCACATTGAACTTTTGAAAAATGGAGAGCGGTTAAACCCGATCTTTTATCTGGAAACAGGAGAAGGGACAGGCTTTGGTGGTAATGAATATACCAGTGAAGCAGCGCAACGTTTACTGGAAGAGGCTGCAAAATATCTTGGAACACCGTATGTGTGGGGTGGATATTCTCCAAGTGGATTTGATTGTTCCGGATTTGTCAGTTACTGTCTGGTTCATTCCGGGGTAAGAAATACTGGAAGGCTGACAGCACAGGGACTGTACAACATTTGTACACCAGTATCCCAGTCAGAAGCACAGCCGGGAGATTTGATTTTCTTTACTGGAACTTACGACGCAGGGGAGCCGGTAACGCATATTGGAATCTATGTAGGCAATGGTCAGATGATCCATTGCGGTCATCCGGTGCAGTACACGTCCATCAATTCCCCGTATTGGCAGAGCCATTTTTATGGATTCGGACGTTGGTAAAGGAATAGGGCGGTGTAACAGCCGCCCGGAAAGGAGATGCGATGAAAAGTCTTGAAAAAGCAACGGCAGATTATGAAAAAGCGAAAGATAGAATGGAAGCATCCAAAGCCAGATATGAAGCAGACTTAAAGCGTTTCAAGGCTGCGGAGATTGCAAAAACAGAAGCAGAAAATCTGGAAATTGTAAGAATTATCCGTGCAATGGATATGAGTATTCCAGAGCTTGAAACTTTCAAAAAGAGAATGAAAAATGAACTGCCCGGCAGGGTAGAGATACAGAAGGAGGAAACAAAAGCCGATGATGAATCTGGAAAAAATGAAACAGAAGAAGAGAACAATTACTAAAAGCAGGGTAAAAAAGAGCTTGCTTGCAGCAACGACATTTCTTTGCCTGACAACACCTTTGCTCCAGACACAGACTGCTTATGCAGCTGAGAATACCACACCTGCGATTACGATTGAGAAACCGGATGGCTGGAAACAGGGAGAAACAACCATTGCTGTTACGGTAGATGCCAGCCATATGCCGGAAGGTTTCTCAATAGCAAAGATTGAAGCAAAAGCAGGAAAAGATGGAAGCTGGCAGGATGTAACCGGAAGCGGAAGTATCACGATCACAGGAAATCAGACAGTGTATGTGCGTGTGACAGATGGTGATGGAAAGGTGTATGAGCAGAATCGTTCTATTAAGTGTTATGACACGGAAAAGCCGACACTCTCTGCTTCCCTGACAGATGGTGTGCTGACGATTCAGGGGAATGATACAGTATCCGGGATTACTGCGGTAACAGTCAATGGCACCACTTATACAGACTTGAAGGATGGAATGCTGAGAGTGCAACTGACACAGAAAGATTTTACTACAAAACAGATTGAGATTACGGTAACAGATGGTGCTGGAAATACTTCTGAAAAGTATGTGTTGCAGAATCCTTACTATGAATGGGCAAAGAAGCAGGCAGAAAAACGGAAATCTTCCAGTGACAGCAATGGTGCAATGGCAACTACGACCAGTGCAGATGCAACGGGGACTGAGAAAACAACGACTTCTCCGCTTCCGCAGGATGCACAGGCTTCTGAGCCGACAGATGCAAAAGGAACCGTGGATGATCGGACAGTAACAGGTATTGAGGAACAGCTTAATAAAGAAGGCGAGACGGCAGAAGCCGTTACCAAAACAGCTACGGAAGGTACAAAAGAGTTTTATACCATTTCAACGAAGAGTGGTAAGATTTTTCATCTGATTATTGACAATTCAAAATCTCAGGATAATGTGTATTTCCTTACAGAAGTCAGTGAGAAAGATCTGATGAACTTCACACTTTCTGATTCAGTGACACTTCCGGAAGTGGATACGGTTTATGCAGAACCAGAGAAAAAAGCAGAGGAAGAAAACCGGAAACGACAGAGACAGATGAGAAAGATAAGGTGGAGGATGAAATCCAGATGCCAGAAGATAAAAGCCCATTTGGAACGTATCTTCTGATTGCGCTGGTAGCAGTCGGAGCTGCGGCAGGAGGATATTACTTCAAAGTCTATAAACCAAAGCATGAATATGATGACGAGGATGAGATGGAAGAGGATGAAGATGAATCCGAAGATTCAGAATCTGAAAAGCGGGAAGTAGACGATGCAGATGAGCAGGAAGAAAGTATAGAACCAGAAATCCTGAGAGACGAGGATTTTTGATGATGCTGTGCTGGAAGATGAAGAAGAGGAGCAGGAGTAAATGAAGTTAGTGATTGCAGTAAAAGCCATCGGTTGCGATGGCACTGGCTTCCGTGATTGGAGCCAGAACAAGAAAAGATGGCTACGTGGAAGGAAACGGTTATCTCGTTTCCTGGTGCGTAGGACATCTGGTTGGATTATGTGATGCATCAGAATACGATGAAAAATATAAAAAATGGAGATATGAAGATCTGCCGATTGTGCCGGAATGTTGGAAACACAGGGTATTGGAAGGCACGAAAAAGCAGTTTGGAATCTTGAAAAAACTGATGAGAGATTCCAATGTAGATGAAGTGATCTGTGCTACTGATGCAGGACGTGAAGGAGAGTTAATCTTTCGTCTGGTGTATGAGCAGGCAGGATGCAAAAAGCCGATGAAGCGGCTCTGGATTTCTTCCATGGAAGAACAGGCAATTAAAGATGGATTTGCGTCATTAAAAGACGGTTCGTGTTATGACAGTCTCTATCAGTCAGCACTTTGCAGGGCAAAGGCAGACTGGCTGGTGGGAATCAATGCGAGCCGTCTTTTTTCCGTTCTGTATAACCAGAATCTGAAAGTCGGAAGAGTGCAGACACCAACACTTGCCATGATCGTGGATCGAAATCAGAAGATCAAGGAATTTACCAAAGAAAAATATTATATGGCTCATATCAAGTTTGACGATATGGATGCAGTCACGGAGCATTTTCAGAAAAAAGAGGATGCAGATAAAGTGGCTGCGGATTGTGCGGAGCGTATGTGTGAAGTAGAGAAGGACGATGTGAAGGAGAAAACAGTTCGTCCACCGAAGCTTTATGATCTGACCACCCTGCAGAGGGAAGCTAACAGAATGTTTGGCTATACCGCACAGCAGACATTGGATGCCGTGCAGGAGATGTATGAGCAGAAGCTTGTCACTTATCCGAGAACAGACAGCCAGTATCTGACAGATGAGATGGGAGAAAGCACAGAAACTCTGATTCAGATGTTACTTGGGGAAATGCCTTATGCTGAAAGCCTGGAATATCAACCGGACGTGAGTAAGGTATTAAATTCAAAGAAAGTATCTGATCACCATGCAATTATCCCGACCATGGAAGTAGCCAAAGCAGATATTGGTGAACTGAAAGAGCGAAACCGCAAGATTTTGTATCTGATCAGTGCCAGGGTACTGACAGCAACTGCAGATCCTTATATTTATGATAGTCATAAATGCCAGATTACCTGTAATTATCATACGTTTTATCTCACGGCAAAGAAAACAAAGCAGGAGGATTCAAGGCAATCGAAAATAAAATGAAACAGTTCTTTGGCGTAAAGAGTGAGAAAGAAGAGCCGGAGCTGGATATCTGGGCAGGTAAGCATTACGGTCCTTGTGATTCTTTTGTATCGGAGCATTTTACACAGCCACCGAAACAGTACACAGAAGATACCCTGCTTTCTGCGATGGAACGTGCAGGGAATGAAGAACTGACCGGAGATACAGAAAAGAAAGGACTTGGTACTCCGGCAACAAGGGCAGCAATCATTGAAAAACTGATTCAGTCTGGTTTTGTGAAAAGGGAAAAGAAAAATCTGGTGCCGACAGATGATGGCAATGTGCTGATTACGGTTCTGCCGGATGAGATTAAATCTCCGAAGATGACAGCAGAGTGGGAAATGGCATTGAATCACATTGCCCAGAATACAGAGACAGCAGATGAATTCCTAAATGGGATTACAGAGCTGATGCAGGAACTGGTTGCCAGATATCAGGGTATTTCAGAAGAAAAGAAAGGGCAATTTCAGGGAAAAGCAAAAGGAGAAGTCATTGGCAAATGTCCCCGTTGTGGAGCTGATGTCAGGGAAGGAAAAGTAAACTTTTACTGTTCTGATCGGAACTGTGCTTTTACCTTGTGGAAGAATGATAAATTCCTTGCAAGCCAGGGAAAAAAGATGGATAAGGCGGCAGCAAAGAAGTTCCTGTCTAAAGGAAAAATCCATTATAAAGATCTGGTATCAAGAAAAACAGGGAGACAGTATGAAGCAACTGTGGAAATGGTTGATCCCGGCGAGGGGAATGTGCAGTTCAATCTGATTTTTCCACAACGATAAGTAGTGTATTGCAGGCAGTCTAAGGACTGTCTGTTTTAATACAATTATTATGAAAGAGAGGACCTTAGCATGAAGAAAAAAGGTAATTTTAGAAAAGTAGTATCTGGATTGCTGGCAGGCATGACAATGCTTAGTACCGTGTTGTCTCCGATGACTGCATATGCAGCGGAGATTCAGCCAGAGGAAAAACCGCCACTTTATGAGGAAGTGAAAGACCTTCTGGATGAAGATGAGGTGGTGACTGCCAAAGATTATGAAATCGAAACAGGCAGTGTATTTGATGTGAAATCAGACTACACAGGACTGGAAATCAAGGATGATGACAAGGTTAAAGTCACATTTGAGGAAGCAAAGAACGATAAGGATGAGGATTTTACGACAGATCATGTGGACACTTACAAAGCAGTCTATTATGTGGAACCGGTAAATCAGGAGCATCCGAAGTATCAGATCAGCCGAAAGCTGATTGTACGTGAGAAAGAAACAGAAGTGCAGACAGAAACTGTAGGGAGTGAAGCAGTAACCGAATCCGAAACAGCTGGCAGTGAACAGCAGACAGAAGAAGCGGAGGATTCAGAATCGGACTCGGAGATTACCGATATTGATGCTGATGAATTTGATGATTTAGTAGAGCAGGCACAGAATCAGGATACCTATGATGAAGAATCCGGGTTAGAGCTTCACGATGTTTTGGAACAGGCAGGAGACGAAGGTGTGGATCTTGATTCTATGGAAGAGGGAGAGATTGCAACATTTGAAGCAGTTTCGGCTTATTCAGCAAGAAGTACACAGCAGGTAACAATCGAAAAGGACCTCTGTATAGATATGCAGATTATAATCTTGGAACCTATCTGACAGAGCCGTACTATATCAGCTACGGAAGCGTCAGAGCAACTGCGTATTGTGTACAGCCGGCAAAACCAGGACCAGGATCTGGAAATTATACAATCACAAAGATCGGGGACAATCAGGCGTTAGCAAAAGTGTGTTATTACGGTACAGATGCCGCAGGGAGCGAAAGTTTTTTTGCGAATAAACACACGGATTTCTCAGAAGGAAAAAGATTCATTATTATTCACATGGCTGCATCGTATGCCAATGGAAGCAGTGATGCATTCTATGGAACAAATGCTACAGGCGAGGCTTTGGCAAAAGAACTCTATAATTATTGTGTGAATAAGCCGGAAATACCAGATGTAGCGATGTCATTTTCAAAACCGAATGTAAAAGCTTATGTAGATGGAAATGTTCAGAGAACGGAGAACATTAAGTTCAATGCATCTTCCCAGCAGAAAATTACAATGGACTTACCAAAGGGTGTAAAGCTCCATAATGTATCTACTGGAAATGTAAGTGCGGCAGGTGCAAGCGTAACAATTGGAGGAGGAACTACGTTTTATCTTTCAGCACCTCTGACACAGACAAAAGATGTAAGTGCTACTTTTTCTGCAAAAATGAAGGGTAGTATTACAAAAGATTATTCAGCATATAAACTGACTACGAATGCAAGTGTTCAGGACCTGGCATTTGTGTTTGGAGAAGGTGTCGCTGATGAAAAATATGTAAGCTTAAAGGTGTCCTGGATTGAACGGGCTACGATCGAAATCGTAAAGAAAGACGATACAGCTGATGTCAATCTTGCAGGTGCAGTATTCGGTGTATACAGCGATGAGGCTTGTACAAAGCTGATCACTCAGATGCCGGCAACAGATAAGAATGGAAAATCTTCTGTTACGATCATCAAGACACAGGATACCGTTTATCTGAAAGAGATCACAGCACCACAGGGATATGTAGTAAATGCAACGGCAACAAATGTAAAACTGGTAGCAAGTAAGACTTCCTCTGTGACTGTAGAAAATAAAGAACAGCTTGCAGAGCTTACCATTTACAAAGAAGGACAGGTGCTTACCGGAGCAGAAGTCAGTGAAAATGGAACGGTATTCCAGTATGAAAACCGCAGACAGAAAAATGCAGTATATAACGTGTATGCCGGAGCTGATATCGTAACTGCTTATGGCACAAAAGTGTACAGCAAAGGTGACCTGGTAAAAGAAAACCTGACAACAGGTGAGAATGGTTCTGTTACATTGAAAAACCTGCATCTTGGAACCTATGTAGTAAAAGAAGCAAAAGCACCGGACAATTTACTATAACGGCAGTGAAGAAAAGCCAGTGACTCTGACTTATGCCGGACAGAATAAAGAAGTTGTATTTGCAGATGTGACTTTTAACAACGAGAGACAGAAAGCAGATGTTTCCGTAGTAAAAAAGGATAAAGACACCAAGAAACCACTGAAAGGCGGTATTTTTGCTATGTATGTATCCGATGATATCAGAAATGCAGACGGAACCGTTGTTGTGAAAAAAGGAACACTGATTGAGAAAGCAACTACTGGAGCAGATGGAACTGCAAAATTTACAGCAGATCTTCCGATTGGATACTCCTATTCTGTAAAAGAAGATCAGGCGCCGGAAGGCTATGTAAGAAATACAGAAGATGTGTATACGTTCAAGTTTTCTTACACCAATGATAAAGAAGCAACCGTATCTTTTGCCCATACCTTCAGCAATGACCGTGTGACAGCAAAGATCAATCTTTATAAAGTGGATAAAGAGACAGGAAAAGCAGTACCGCAGGGAGATGCCACACTGAAAGGTGCAGTTTATGGACTGTATGCTCGTGAAGATATTGTGCACCCGGATGGAGCAACGGGAACTATTTATAAAGCAGGAGAGCAGGTAGCTTCTCTTACAACAGATGACAAAGGACAGGCTTCTGTAAATGGCCTATATCTTGGCAAATATTATGTCAAAGAGATTACTCCGCCGACCGGATACCTGGCAGATGCAGAAGAGCATGATCTTACGTGCAGTTATGAAGGAGATATGACAGCAGAAGTAAAAAGAGAGTGCACTTCCAGTGAGCAGGTCATCAAGCAGCCATTCCAGATCATCAAAGCAGCCAACAATGGAAAGACGGATGCAGATCTGTTATCCGGAGCCGGATTTACAGTTTATCTGAAATCTTCCCTTACAAAGAAAGCAGACGGAAGCTATGATTTTGATTCTGCAAAACCAGTAGTAAGTGGAGAAAACGGAGCAACTGAGATTTTTACAGATGAAAAAGGGTATGCCTGCAGTATTCCATTACCATTTGGAAGCTATATCGTGCGTGAGACAACAACACCGCACAACTACAAGCCAGTCGATGATTTTGAAGTGAATATCACAGAGCATCATCCAAATGAGCCACAGATCTGGCGAGTGCTTCTGGATGAAGAGTTTAAGGCAAAACTGAAAATCGTGAAAAAAGACGATGAAACAAAGAAATCCGTCCTGATTGCAGGAACAGAATTTAAAGTGTACGACCTGGACAACAAGAAGTATGTGGAACAGGTAACAACTTACCCAGTGACAACAACCCATAAGTCCTATTTTACGGACAGCCAGGGATATCTGATCATGCCGAAGAATCTGAAGATCGGACATTACCGCATTGAGGAAGTCAACGCACCGGAAGGGTACACAATCAACAAGAACTATGTAGAGATTGCGGTGGATGCAAACACAGCATACCAGATGGATTCTGAGAGCGGAGATGCCATTATTACGGTAGATTACGAGAACCATCCGGTAAAAGGAAAGCTGACGATCTATAAAAAAGGTGAAATGCTGACCGGATTCAAAAGGATTTTGTTTATGAAGAAAGATACCTTAAGGGTGCGGAATTTAATGTCTATGCAGCTGAAAATATCTATACACCGGATTATCAGAAAGATGAAAACGGAAACAGACAGCTGATCTATGCAAAAGATGCACTGGTAATAACAGTAACGACCGGGGAAGACGGAAAAGCAGTTGCAGAGAATCTGCCGCTTGGTTCTTACTATGTGGTAGAAAAGACTGCACCGGAAGGATTCGTCCTGAACCATGACAGATCAGATGTCACATTTGTCTATGCCAGTCAGGATACACCTGTGATCGAACAGGAAGTGACTGTTGGCGATGACCGCCAGAAAGTTGCAATCCAGGTAGAAAAACAGGATGCAGAAAATGGTGCAACCGTAGCAGGAGCTGTCTTTGGTATCTATAACAAAGCGGATATCAAGGCAGATGGAAAAGCAATCGTGAAAGCAGACACACTCTTACAGGAAATGACTTCTGATAATGATGGTCTTGCGGCATGTACGCTGGATCTGCCACTTGGACAGTATTATGTGAAGGAGTTAAAGGCACCGGCGGGATTTGTATCCTCTGATGAAGTTCTGAATCTGGATGCTTCTTACCAGGGACAGGATGTGAAGACAGTAAAACTGAAAACTGTGAAAAAGAACCAGCCGACAACAGTAGAAATCACGAAATCTGATGTAACAACAGGTGTGGAGCTGGATGGGGCAAAACTCACCGTTCTTGATAAAGAAGGAAATGTTGTGGATCAGTGGACGTCTGTAAAAGATCAGCAACATGTGATCAAACGCCTGACAGTTGGAGAGGAATACACTCTTCGTGAGGAAATGGCACCTTATGGATATCTGAAGGCAACGGATGTGAAGTTCACTCTGGAAGATACCGCCGAGATTCAGAAAGTAGAGATGAAAGATGAAGTACCGACAGGACTTCTGATCATCAACAAAAATGGAGAGTTTTTGGATAAAGTGACACTTTTGGATCATGTAAAAGGTACCGTGGAGCATCTTTTTGAGTATGTAACCGGAAGCCTTACAGATGTGACGTTCGATGTATTTGCTGCGGAAGATATTAAAGCGGCAGATGGTGTCAGTGAAGATTATTTCAAAACCGATGAAAAAGTGGGAACCATTACCACAGATTCCAATGGTATTGCACAGATGGGAGCTCTCCCGGCTGGAAAATACTATGTGAAGGAAGTAAAAACAGCCCATGGTTATGTGCTGGACGGAGCACCGAGATATGTTGACCTTTCCTACCGTGATCAGGACACACCAGTTATCACTTATGATGAGAAATGGCAGAATGCCCGTCAGAAAGTAAAGGTTACGGTTCTGAAGAAAGAAAAAGATACAGACCGTGTCCTTGCAGGTGGTGTCTTCGGCCTTTATACCAGTGAAGATATCAAAAATGCAAAGGGCGAGGTACTCCTTGAGAAAGACAGTTTGATCGAGCAACGAGTAACGGATGAAAAAGGACAGATCACTTTTACGGCAGATCTTCCGGTAGACGGAAAATACTATGTGAAAGAGATCTTTGCGCCGGACGGATTTGTTACAACAGAAGAAGTACAGGAATTTACCTTTGAATATGCCGGAGAAGACCAGGCAGAAGTAAGCTACGACTTTACTTTTGAAAATCAGCCAACCACAGTAGAGCTGACCAAAACAGACCTGACAACAGGTAAAGAACTTCCTGGTGCACACCTGAAAGTGACGGATTCAGATGGCAATACAGTGGATGAATGGACTTCTACGGAAGAATCCCATGTGATCAAAGAACTGGTTGTTGGTAAGGAATACACCATGACAGAGACAAAACCGGCAGATGGATATGTCACTGCAGAAAGTATTACTTTCACAGTAGAGAATACAGCAGAGGTTCAGAAGCATGAGATGAAAGATGATGTGACAAAAGTGCAGATCAGTAAGACGGATATCACAGGAGAAACTGAGATTCCGGGTGCGAAACTGACAATTCTCGATAAGGATGATCAGGTAGTAGAGAGCTGGACTTCCACAGAGGAAGCACACTATATTGAAAACTGCCAATCGGTAAATACACCTTACGTGAAGAGCAAGCACCGAAAGGATATCTTCTGACAGCCGATGTGACATTTGAGGTGAAAGATACCGGAGAAATCCAGAAAGTGGCTATGAAAGATGATACTGCCAAGGGAAAAGTGATTCTCAATAAGACAGATAAATCGTCAGGAGAACCACTGAAAGGGGTAGAATTTGAACTCCGTGACAGCAAAGGAAAGGTTCTGGAAACCTTAAAGACAGACGCTGCCGGTCATGCAGAAAGTAAGCTGTATGAGATTGCCACATTTAAGAACGGCAAATATGATACAGCGATCAAGTATTATCTGGTGGAAACAAAAACACTGGACGGATACACACTGGATCAGACCAAGCATGAAGTGACATTTGCCTATGCAGATGACAGTACACCGGTTGTAGAAGTTACCTTTAATCTGACAAATGAGAAGCCGGAAGTTCCAGAAACACCGAACACACCGGATACACCACAGTCCCATGAAGAGACGAAGGTATCAAACGCACCAAAAACAGGTGACAGCACAAATATCTGGCTGCCGATCCTGCTTCTGATAATCTCCACAGGAGGTATGGCAGGACTTTATATCAGCAGGAAAAGGAAAAGCAAATAAGGAAACTAAAACCAACGGTTATGATTGGGAGCTTCTATGTGAGGCTCCCTTTTTCATACAAAAATATCACAGAAAGGAACAGAAAACTATGATGAAAGCAATGGAAAAAAGACAGGAAGCACGAAAAAACCAGGAGAAAACAGTAAAGAGAATGATGGCTTATCAGAAGAAAGCTGAGCAGATGGTCAACAGAAAAAGAATGAACCATCACATGATCAGAAAGGGGTAAAAGCGTATGATGAACAGAAAAGAATTTTATGAATATGTCAAAGACAATGTAAAGGAGTATCTGCCAGAGTCTTATAAGGACGACAGAAATTAAACTTCAGGAAGTAGTAAAAAAACAAACGGTTTGAAGTTGACAGGTATTACGATTCCAAACGGAGATCAGAGAATCGTACCGACAGTCTATCTGGATTCCCTCTACCAGGAATATATCCATGGAAAAGATGTAGACTCTTGTGTTGGCGATGTGGCTGATATGCGTATTGAGGCACAGGGAAAAGCAGAATTTTTTGATATGGGAGTTCCAGATATTCTGGATTATGAAAAGATGAAGGACAAATTACAGATGAGAATTTGTGATAAGGAATGGAATACCGATCTTCTTGCAGATAAAGTAGTCACAGAACACGGAGATTTTGCAGCTTATTATGCAGTAAATCTGGAGGAAAATGGAGAAGGGATCAGCAGTATTCCGGTAACTGTTTCTCTGATGAACGAGTGGGGAGTATCTGCCGAACAGATTCAAGCGGATGCGATGGTGGCAGACCGAAAACGTGGTGTCACACTTATGGATATGAATGAGATTATCAAATCTATGATTTTTGGTGAAGAACCAGAAAACCTGCTGAATGAAAAAATGGATATGGAAGCCATGGAAAACCCAATGTTCTGTCTGACAAACAAAGCTAAGATGAATGGAGCTTCCCTGTTACTGCAGGAAGATATTCGTAAACAGATTGGGGAATGCCTGGGAAGTGATTACTTTGTCATCCCATCTTCCATTCATGAAGTGCTGATTCTTCCTGATAACGGCATTTTTCAGGTTCCGGAATTAAATGCGATGGTACAGGAAGTCAATGAGACACAAGTGGAAAGACAGGAACAGCTTTCTGATAAGGTTCAGTTCTGTGACAAAAAGACCGCAGTATTGGAAAATGCTGAGCGCAGGGAAGCACGTCTGGAGAAAGAAAAAGTAGCCGAAAAAGCGGAAGTAAAAGGTGGAATCCATGGAAGATTGGAGAAAGCTAAGGCAGAAATCAAGGCAAAAGGGACGGATACAATCCCAAAGAGTAAGGCGAGAGATCTTGCTACAGCATTATAAAGTGAAAAGAAAACGATGGCTTATGGGGACTGTGCAGAGCAGTCCCCAATTTTTTGAAGTTGGAGGAGAAAAGAATATGGATTGGTGTTTATATGGTGAAGACAAAAGGAGGGAAATTGATAGAGATTTAAAACCGGAATATCTTTTGGATGATTTACGGAGATATCAGGATGTATTTGGCGAAGAGTTTGGTGTGAAAGAACTTCTTATGCTGGAGGATATCAGGGTAAAGGCTATGATTGCCGGAGCACTTGCAGATATGCCGGAATTTCTTGTTGATCAGATTGGAAAAGCAAATAATAGCAGTAGCTTTCCTTCCGTGACAAGGGCAATGGAACGGATTGCCGATGTTGTAGAAGAAAAGTGGGAAGAAGAAAGGGAGTAACAGATGGCAAATAAATTATATGCAATGGAGCAGCTGACGGAGGAAGTGGCAAAGGACGTTTCCGCTAATCCGCAGGAGTGGATACGTTTTCTAAATACTGCATCCAGGCTGTACCGGTACACTTTTCCGGAACAGCTCTTGATCTATGCACAGCGTCCGGGAGCAACAGCGGTGGCTTCCATGGAAATCTGGAACCAGAAGATGTACCGATGGATTAAAAAGGGTTCCAAAGGAATTGCCCTGATAGATAACACATCCGGACCAAAAACGAAGTTACGATATGTTTTTGATGTGCAGGATACTTATAAGGTAAAAAATCTTGGCAGAGATCCACAGTTATGGAACCTTAATCCGGAAGGAGAACAACTGGTGGCAGATTATCTGCAGGAACAGCTTGCACTGGAAACAACAGAGGGAGGCTTGCCAGAGGTTCTTCACCAGGCGGCAGAAGAAAGTGTGCAGGCCTGGCTACCGGATGCTTTCGATGAATTGCAAATGGATGTATCAGGTACTTTTCTGGAAGATTTGGACGAGCAGAATCAGAAAGTGGAGTTCC
>ENA-OQKC01000333-OQKC01000333.1-human-gut-metagenome-genome-assembly--contig:-NODE-333-length-20443-cov-2.298189_pt1 | contig 20443 bp, 24 predicted proteins | sample MGYA00242774_ERZ504790 | MGnify/ENA primary metagenome ERZ504790 (study PRJEB26092, sample SAMD00036419) | human gut metagenome | host: Homo sapiens | study: EMG produced TPA metagenomics assembly of...
CCATCGCCATTTTGCTTTTACATGCTACATGATATTGGATCCTTTCATTGTTCTGATGATATTCAGTCAATTTATTAATGAAAGTCTCGTAACCGCCATATGCACCTAATGACTTTGCCCCGACCAGAAAGATATGCTGTATTCTATTTTCCTGCATGGATTCCTTTTCTCTTTTCCCCATCACATCGACCTCTTTTTTCACCACCGCCAGCACTGTCTTGAAAAGGATCCTGAAATCCATCCCCACGCTCCATTCCGTGATGTAGTTCGTATCCAGCCGGACGACTTCCTCGAAGTCCGTGATCTCGCTTCTTCCGCTTACCTGCCACATTCCGGTGATTCCGGGTTTGATGGCAAGTCTTGCCCGGTGGTGTAGTTCGTATTTTTCCCATTCATCCAGCGTCGGCGGTCGTGTTCCCACAAGAGACATATCCCCTTTCAGCACGTTGAAAAACTGTGGGAACTCGTCAATCGACGTCACCCGGATGAAATTTCCGATTCCGGTCTTTTTCCTGCCGTCGGGCAGAATTTTGTTTCCAATGATTCTTGTATCAAAATCCACTTTAAACATCATGCCGTCTTTGACACGGTTTTCTTTCATCAGTTCCTGTTTTCGTTCCTCAGCATCAAGATACATACTTCGGAATTTATACATCTTAAATCTTTTTCCGTTTTTTCCTACCCTGATCTGGGAGAAGAAAACGGGTCCCGGTGACTGAATGTAGATCATCGGCGCAATGATCAGAAACAGAATTCCTGTCAGAACACACCCGGTCAATCCTCCCAGGATATCCAGACACCGTTTTAGAAATGCCTGCTTATCTGTCGTATAATTGATGCTGGTTGTAAGTACCAGATATTCTCCTACTTTCTCGACCAACGGCCGTTTTCCCACCTTATTTTCTGCCTGGGAAATGTGGAAATGTACTGTGACTCCAGTTTCCACCAGCTTGTCCACCAGACTTTGGGGCAGCGTTTCGTCATCCCCCGGAATCAGAAGCACTTCATCGATCCAGGCACGGCACACGTACTCCGGCGCAGTATCTACGTTTGCCACCACGGGAATCCCACCCACCTCCTGACCTACGATATTCCGGTCTGCAATGACCAGTCCCGCCAGGTTATACATTTCGTAATTGTGGTTCCGGATACTCAGTACGACGTCGAGAGAAGCCCGGTCTGTTGTCACAATCAGGAGCGACCGGTCGCCGCCCTCTTTCATTTTCTTTCGTAGTCGTCTCTTCCAAAGCAGCCGCACCGCATACGTCAGGAACAGATAGATGCTTCCTGTCAGATAAAGTACGATACGGGAGAAATTGCCGCTTTCCTGTATGGTGAATAAATAGAGAACCGCCAACAGCGTCACCAGTACAACGTGTTTCAGCGTCTTGGCAAATTCCATATAATATCCTCTTTTCAGGACACTTTTGAATGTTTCAAAGAAAAAAAGTACCACAATATCCGCCAGCTCCAGAAAGATCGCCATATTCAGATACAGTTGTGTTTCGTATGGATTTCCAGACTTATGCCTCAGCAGATAGGCAATGATAAATGCTGCCTGCATACAGATCAGGTCCAGCAGGACAAAATGGCTGTGTTTTAACCATCCCTTAGAATGTTTCTTGTACATGGTCTCTATCCTTTCTTGTTACAGCCGGATCACGGCTTTTCCCCTCAGTATCCTTCCTGGATTTTCTCTTAACAACAGCTCCGGACATTCGCTACCATAGTGTCTTCCCAGAAAATCCCGCAGAGCCGCCAGCTCCATTGTACGGTAATCCGCCCGATGAGCGTCGGAGGCCGCCAGATGAGCGAGTCTTCTCTGCAAAAGATATTCTGCGGTAATCATAGCCGCTTCCCCAAACCTGCCGAAGATGCTCCCTTTGTCGATCTGGAGGGTGCATCCCATATCCGCCCACTCTTTCGTGTGAGCTGGTGTCTTTTGTACGCAGCGGTAACGCTCCGGATGCGCCAGAACAGGATAGTATTCTTCTTCCAGCAGGTGATCCAGCATCCGGTATACCTGCCAAGCCGGGGCGTCTGGCAAAACTTCTACAAGCACATATCTGGTCTGGTTGATTGTCAGCAGATCACCCCGCTTCAATTTCCGGATCAGCTCGGGTCCGTCCATGATTTCCATCCCCTCCACCAGCTCCAATGGAGTCCGATACTTTTTGAGTAATTCTTTTAGTTTCTCAAGGCGTTTTCGGTATTCTCTTACCAGACCTGACGTCTCTCTTCCTGGAAGATTCGCGTGACAGGTGGCTGCGGCAACACTGATTCCAGACTCTGCCGCAGTCTGTGCCATTTCCGACGCCTCCTCCCAAGATCTTGCGCCGTCGTCCAGACCGGGAAGCAGATGAGTGTGCAGATCAATCATGTGCTCCCCTCTTTTTTCGGTCTTCGTAACTGTAAGAGCCGTAGCCATAATAACCGTAGCCGTACCTTCCATATCCATAATATCCGTAGCCGCCACGGTGAACCGGGATACCGTTAAACGCATAACCAAGGAGCGGCGCTTTTGCGTCTTCGAGTCCCTGGATACAATCCAGTATCCGGCGTTTCTGCACCATGTCATAACGAATGATATACAAAATGCCGTCCGCACGCTCCGCTAAAATACTGGCGTCCTCAAACATTTCCGCAGGAGGGGCGTCCAGAATAATCAAATCCCATCTCTCTTTCATCTCCTGCAACACTGCCTCAAAACGACTGTGATTGAGGATCTGCTGGACCTTTTTGATCGGGCGGCTGCCCCCCAGGAAGTCAATCCCGGTTTCTTCCTCGTTTCGTACCGCTTCTTCTAATGTACATTTTCTAGTCACCACGGAGGCCAGCCCTCTTCCGATTTCCCCTGTCAAATGTTTCCGGTCTTCCTGTTTTCTGAGATCTGCGTCCACAAAGAGAACTTTCACCCCATGGGAAGCCGCCGCTGCCGCCAGATTATAGGCCAGCGTGGATTTCCCTTCTTCCGGCATGGTACTGGTAATCAGAAGAAGCTTTCCGCCCCGTTCCTCCAGTTCCCTGGAAATCCGGATCTGCAGACTTTGAATATTTTCCTTAAATGCCTGGGGCGTGCGGTCGTCTTTCATCCTTATCCATCTCTGATCTTTCTGCTTCCGAAGCTTCCTTGGCGCCTCTGGAATATTAGGCGATACAGGTCAGGCTCATAGCGCTTTTTAATTCCTCCGGCTTCTGCACCGTTTTCTTAAAAAAAGCATACAGACAGATCAGAAGAATTCCTGCTCCCGCACCGTAGAGTCCGCCCTTTTTGATCTGTGCCCGGTAGCTCGGTTTGTTGTACGGCTCATCCGGCATTGTAGGCTCGTCGATGATGTTGAATCTCGTATCTCCGATGACAAACCTGGCAATATCCGGGTACACCTTGATGGCAGACTCCAGAATGGCTTTGGCATCTTCCGGACTCTGACTTATCACGCTCATGGTAATCATGTTGGACTCGGAGATAGCCTGGGCGGAAATGCTGCCGTTGACCGCCTCGACTCCCAGATCTTCCTTGATAGCATCCGTCAGAAGGCTGCTGCTCAGAATGTAAGGAAAGGTCCTGGCAAGCTGCCCCGCCGTTGTCGTGTCATAATAAAAGTTGTACGTGCCGTTACCGGAATCCGCCGTGGACGCTCCACCCGTCAGCACGGTGAAAGTGGCGGACGATTGGTACATCGGCATAAAAAAGATCCGGGACGCTTTCAGATAAAATGCACCTGCTCCGATGGCCATAAGCAGAATCACGAGCCACCAGAATTTCAGAAACCCCTGGATGATGTTCCAAAACAAGGTCCCCAAATCGATAACGTCATCCCCATCGAGTTTCCGGTATGAGCCCGAGTCCGCCTTTTGATATCCATTTTTCTCTGCCATCCTTACACCTCCCCGCTGTCATCGTTTCTCCTGTAGCCGTAATAAGAGTGCTCCCGAAACGAATTCCACAAATTTTCTCTAAAAAAAGCGTTTAGAATAAAGCCTGTGAAATCAACGCCCGTCTGACGGATGGTGTCGGAAGCATCGTTTGTTGCCCGTACATCAGTCCAGTCCTGACGTACAATCAGCACCGCATTGTCAGCCATTTTCAGCATCAGCTCCGCATCGCTGGAGACGGACATGGGCGGTGTGTCCAAAATCACGTAATCCATTTTTTTCCGGCCTGCGTCAATGAGCGCACCCATCTCTGGTGAATCCAGATACTTTGCCGCATTGTGAATACCCTTTTTCTGAAACACGGTGTAAATCCGTTCTTTCTTCTCGTAGAAGAGCACGTCCTTGACACCCGCCTTTTTCTCCAGGTAATCGGAAAGATATTTCCGGTTTTCCTGCTGTTTTTCAAACACCTTATAAAGAGCAGGTTTCTTCAGATCCACGTCGATCAGAAGCACTTTTCTGCCTTTCTCCGCCAAAGCAAGCGCCAGATTTGCTGCCACTGAAGATTTCCCCTCGTTCTCGGACACGCTCGTGACAATCAGAACTTTCTGCTCTCTACGTTGCATATGATGATCCAGACGTGTCGCCGTTTTGCGGACCGCCTCACAAAAAGACATGCTGACCAGTGCGGACGAAATGAGAATGGATTTGTTCAGCTTTTTCAGTACTCCCCGGACCGTCTTATTCTTCCGCTCGTAAGGAATCACCTCCAGAATCCGGCCGTCCAGGCTACGCTTGCCGCCTTCTCTTGTCTTGACTGTAAACCGCAGAACAGATAACAGAACAATGGCTCCGGCAACTGCTGCCGCCCCAAACAGTCCGGCGATCTTCTGTATCCGGGAAATATTCATCGTATTGGACGGTGCGTAAGGAACCGCCGGCTCCTGCACAATTCGAAGGGTTGCATTGGAAAACAGATAATCCGATACCTCCCCGTAATTCTCAATGGCCGACTGGATCACCATGTATGCCTGTCGTGGATTTTCACTCGTCACCTGCAAGGTAATGAGGTTCGTTTCCTCGATGACGCTTGCCCGGATGGATTCGTCAATCGACTTCTCTCCAAGATCCTTGGCAATCTTTTTTTTTCAGAACATTGCTGTCAAAGACTTCGCTGAATACACCCGCCATCTGGTTTGTCAGGGAGAGAGAGGAGTAGGCGCTGCTGCTACCTTTGCGTTGACCGCCATCGGTCGCCTGGGCCGTATATTCCGGTACATACCGGAAACTCATCATGCCCGTCACCGCAAGCCACGCTGCCGCTGCCGCCAGAAGAATCACCCATAGATTCTTCAGCAGGTCTCTTATGATACAAAAGACGCTGATCTCATCAAACTTGAATTCTCTTGCTTCATTCATCTGGTGTCTCTCCTTCTATCCCCTAACGATGACGGTCAGCCAGGTCTCCCCTCTGCCTGCATCTCCTTCTGTCTGATAATGCACCTCATAAGTGCCTCCCTCCGCGGTGTTGACCCCGGAGGCAATGGAAACCGTGTCCGTATCCAGACGATTTCCATCAATATCTTCGATATAATCAATGTAATCTTCCGGGCGGAATTCGTCTCCTTTCTTTATGTAGGCAATTCCCTGTATCAGATGGATTTCCGTACTGATCCGAGATGCCTCCACAATGTGAACCGGAAGTGTTGCTTCCACGGTATCTCCCAAGCTGTTTGTCACCTGTACATGGACTTCATAATCTCCGGCGGTCCGGTAATTGATACTGCTGTCCAGAAGTTTTACAAGACTTGAAATATCCCCGTCAATCTGGTCGCCCGCCCGAATATAATCCATAGCGTTATCCTCCCTAGCTCTCCGCAAATACAAGTGGGCTTGAGAGGGAAAATTCCGGCGACTGATAGTCGGTAAATTTTACCCTTCTCGTCAATGTGGCCGCCTGATTAGAAGAATCAAAGACCACATAGGACAGATTACACACTCCAGGTTCGATGAACTGGGAAAAATTGCCGACCATGATCTGATCTGTCAGATCACCGTCCTTTTCATCCTGGGCCTTCAGCCCCTCCAGCAGGTCGCTTTCTACGTAGGATGTGGAAATCTCAAGCTCCCCGTTCTCGTTTGTTATCACTGGTTTCGTAGGATCTTCCCCGGCACGTTCCCGGATTTTTGCGGCTCCGCAGAGTCCAAGGCTTGCCATAAATAGGATCACAACCAGTATTCGTATATATCTCATCTTGCTTTCTCCTGTCTTGTGGATTTGTCAGAATGTGTCGAGGAATTCGCGGATTCCTTCTTCGTCTACCTGAATCATGGTCCGGTTCTCAATCTTATACACCCGGCTGCACATGGAAAATACGCTTGGCCGGTGAGCCGCCACCAGAATGGTTCTATTTGGTTCTTTTTTGATAATATTTCTCAGTACCCGCCGTTCCGTCGCCACATCGAGAGCACTTGTGGCTTCATCCAAGATCATCACCGGTGCGTCCGCAAGCAACGCTCTCGCAATCGAAAGTCTCTGCTTTTGTCCCTCAGAAAATCTGCTCCCTCTCTCCCGGACCTGGGTATTCATACCGTCCTCCAACTTTTCAACAAATTCCCAGGCACAGGCCGTTTCCAGAGCTTGCCGGATCTCCTTGTCATCCGCCCCCGGCTTGACCATTCTTAAATTATCCGCAATCGTTCCGGTAAAAAGAGTGTTATTCTGCGGAATATAGCTGAACAGACAACGTGTGGCGGAGGAGGCTTCTATAGAAGGCCACCCTGGATTTCCAAGAAGAATCCGGCCTTTCTGTGGATGATACAGTCCCAGAAGAAGATTGAGTGTCGTCGTCTTTCCCTGACCGGATGGCCCGATCAGAGCCACAATCTCTCCCGGGTTGGCGGAGAATTCTACATTTTGGTAAATCCATTGATTCCCTTCGTACGCAAAATCTACATGCTCCATTTTGAGAGTAATTCCTTCTTCCCGGCTTCGTCGCTTGGTCTCGTCCGCCTCTTCTTTTTGTTCCATAGAATCTCTTGGAAGACTTGTCACCTCCATGATGCGCTCTGCACTGATTCCCGCCCGGATCACCGTCGGCATGAGACTGATAATCCCGCTGAATGACCCACGCAAAGAGCCTGCCATGGAAACGAACATTGTCATGGTACCGTAGCTGATGTCTCCTTTCCAGAGCCGGTACGCCGCAAATCCGTAACATGCATACCCTACCGCCTGTCCTACGAGAGATGTGATAATCGTCGTCCACTGCTGGAAATGATTCTGCGTCAGCGCCACGGCCACCGTTTCTTTCTGGATGCTGTGGAATTTTTCCATAACCCGGTCTACCATACCAAAAGCTTTAATAAACTGAAGATTCTGAAAGGTTTCCTGGTCAAACACCGTCCGGTTGCTGGCAACTTCCTGATTATCTTTTTGGAAATCCTGCATCTTCCTCATAGAATACCGGGATGTCAAAAAGGAAACCGGCGCTCCCATCAGCGCAATCGCAGCCATAACCGGATCATGTCTCACCACAATAACAAATGCCCCCCCCCCAAAGCTAATGAGTGTCGTCACCACATTCGGGAGAAAGGTGAGGATCGTATTCGCCACCACACTCGCATCCCCGTTAACCCGGTATAAAAGATCACCAGACCGGTATTTCGCCAGGGATTCCCAATTCGTCTGAAGGATCTGCTGATAGATGTCGCTCCGGATCTCGTTTGTGACCTTCAGCCGGACTCTCAGTGATAAACTTGTTTTCACAGCATTGATAAAAATCTGTGATACGCCGACGCCCACATAGACAACCGCAACCTGTATAATCTCAGCAGAATTCACTCCGGTCACTGCATCTACCAGATCCCGGCTGACAACGGATGTTCCCAAGGACAGTACCGACCCGGACGCTCCCAGAAGGATATACACGCCGATCAACAGCCAGTACTTCCGCACATAGGCATACATCCAGAGCAGTTCCGTAATCAGGCGCTTTAACTTCCCCTCCCTGACCTTTTGAAGGACTCGTCTAATCTCACTCATGGTATCTTCAGAATCTCTCCCCGCCAAAAACGGTTTTCTCCGCCAACTCCACTGCCGCCTCGTCCGGCCGGCAGGACAGCTCGTAAACCGGAAGCGCACACAACAAATGATTCAACGTCTCCAAGCACAGCTCCATTCCATTTTCCAGCCAGCGAGGGTAGAAGATACTGCCGGAAACCGCAGAGACCTTTTCAAAACCTTCCAGTTTCCGAATCTGGTTCTTGGGAGCCTGCTTTAAAATGATGAGAGCATCCACCGGAACACTGGCATTTTCACAGTAAGGAGAGGAACCATGCCATGGCGTGCCCCATCCAAGGAAGTTCCCTTCTGTCTCCTGCACAAACACAATATCGCCGTTGATAATAACAGCGTCACGATATGTATGCCACAGCTCTGCCTGGGTAGTCTTCCCGATCCCGGAAGGACCAAGAAACATCAGGCCATGTCCATCAAAGTCGATAAGAGAGCTGTGGAATTGGATCATATGTCGCTGGACAGCGTGGATTCGAAATATTTGAAGTAATAACAGTTCAAATTCTTGATAATTTTGGGGCAGACACTGTACTGTCTTCCATTCCTTATCAACAATGGCTATTTCTTTTTCATAGGTAATTATGTACTGGCCTTTAGGCTGTATTTTATATTTCCTGAATAAACTTCCCGAATCTTCCTCATCAAACTCCTTAATTAGAAAATCTATATTCTGCTCACTTTCTGATATAAATTTCTCATCCAATGAATGGATTCTAAATTGTGAAACAAATGTTATTTCAATAATCTTATACTTTACTTCCATATTGTTTGCCGCTAGCGAGCCATTGTTATACATCCATTACTGTATGCTTCACCATGCATCAAATCATTGCAAAAATCACTGACAGCAACCTCGCCAACTCGATTGATCCACGTTGAAAATACGGCATTCAAATTTTGGTTGCTCTCGTAATATTCGATTATGTCTTGCTCATTACTTATTCCTTGAAATCCCGAAAACGGGTTTCCAGGTTTATCTAAATACCAACTAATGCCCGTAAATCCTGAATTTTCACCCCCAACATTATAGCTGAGATAATATCCGCTTGTTGTATCAGCACCCGATGGTATATTTACTGCATAAGTATTTACACCCGATGCTTCCACTGGTACATATACTGTCTGTGTCATATCCTCCATTCTCCTTTCCCTTCATCAAGCCATCTTTTTACTCTGTCGCAAAACTCTTCCGTCACCTTATGCGGACTTCCACATTCCGCATTCAACATACCCGGCACATTTGAAACATCCTTTCTGTGCCTTGCAGGTCTTACATTCTTACCGGCCAGTCCAATTCTTCTTCGTACCGGATCAGCTTTTCCCACGCCTCCCGAAATGCCTGCTCTCTTATCTTGTATATGCGGTTCATTCATAAAGCTGCAAAACCGTATTTCTCCGTTCCATTGTAATCCAGTAGCCTATCCGGTAATCTTTACAATAGGTACATGGTTTTACGTTCAATCTCAACAGGCCTGTTCTTCAGCAAATATTGAATCTCTTTCTTTTTTTGTTCGTCCAGCCTTTCTTGAATACGGACATCCCCTGCTTCATTTTCAGCACCTCGAACTGAGGATTTGACTCCCGCCGTCATTGTCCACGGAAGCTGATTGCAATAGGCATAGAACGCCATCCGTTTCACGTCGTCCTCATTCTGCCGAATAATGGTACTGACAAGCTGGATCGGAATCCTCATCTCTTTTAGCCTCTGAATCCCCCTATCTACCTTCGTAAACCCGCCGGGAATCCGGCAGACCTGCTCGTAAACATCATTGTTGGTGCCGTAGAGGGTGATCTTGACTTGCCGGGGAGGAAAGACTTCCAACTAATTTTTCAAACTTTCCGTCGATCATGGACGCATTTGTTTGAAGAGTAAATAAAAAACTCCCATCTGCGACTAATTCTCTCCAGATCGTCTCGAATTCCGGATGCATCAGCGGCTCCCCGCCGGTAATGCAAAGCCATGTCGTCCCGGCCTCTTTGGCTCCTTTTGCTATACGGATCCATTCCCTGGCCGTCAATTCTTTCCCATATTTCGGGATTTCCGACGGTTCCAGATGAACATAGCACATCCGACAGCGGAAATTACACCTGGGAGTCAATTCAAAGGTTCCGGAAATCGGAATAGCATCCACAAAGGCTTTTTCCCAGACTGCCTTGTAGAAAGGATCCAGCCATTCCATTCTGCTACAGGCCGGTTCAAACTCATACCCCATCTTTCCCGGTTCCTTTCGGCATTTTTACAAAAACCTGCCCCCGAATTTTTCCATCATCTAAAATGTTGTTGTCGGCAAGCGTCTTCAAAAATTTCTCAATATCAACCGCCGCCTGTTCTCCGGTCACCCCGGTGTAATGTTCCAGAATCTTCTTTACAAGATCTTCTTTTTGAAATTCATGGTCTTTCATGTAATCCCAAAGGTATGCGCCCGAAGAAGAGATGTATACAATGGATGTCACTTCCTGCACTCTCTTTCCCGTAGGCACCACTACAAACTGCCCCGCCACTTCCCGCAGAATCAGCCCGTCCTTCAGTTTCATAGGCATCCACTCCTTTTTCCCGGACTTTTCAACTCCGTCTACTCTTTGTTTCGTTATCATAGTTTCTGGTCGCATCCGCATATATAAGATAAAGGACGATTCAGTCATAACATTGTGGATTCAAATTCTTATATAAAGAAATCATCCTCAGCATTTCCGCAAAGTCCTGATCATCCTGAATCTGCATCCAGGGTGTAGATCCCAGAAATGCAAAGGGAATCTGATCCGCCAGCCGCATAAAGATGCTCCCTACGTTCTCCTCGTAGTCGAAAAGCTCAACCCGAAACATCGTGCGCTGTCTGTCCCAGATAATTAAATTCCCCTTCATACTTCCGGTAATCTCCTGAATCTCCGGCGCTGTCATCTCTCCGGTCTTTTCGTCGTACGCTTCCGGATAGGCAAGCACCATAGTGTCATAAGGAATCGTGCGGCACGTCAGTTTCTCATCCAGGTCTCTTTCCCAGATCAGAAATTCTTTCATTCCAAAAGTTACTTTTTCTGGTCTGCAAACCAGACATTTTATCATTTCCTTCACTTGCCATCCCACCTGCTTTTTTATGCGTCCGCTATACCACAGAATGGTTATTTTGCGGTAGAAAATAGATACCACAGAATGGTTATTCTGTGGTATTTTCAGATTATTAAGTGCATCTTTTTCAGGATTCGTTCATGTTTTCTAGCCCCCTCCGCTACATAAATCCGTGTCGTTTCAATCGAAGAGTGTCCGAGAATATCTGCCAGAAGCGCCAGATTTTTCTCCACCGCATAAAAGCACCGGGCGAACAGATGCCGTAGATTGTGAGGAAAGACTTTTTTTCGATCCACGTCCGCCTCCTGGCAGATCTCCTTCATCTCGTGACAGATGTTGCTCCTGTCCAATGGTTTTCCGCTTCTGGTCTGAAATACCGGCCCCTGATGGATAGACTGTGTTTTTACATACTGATTCAGCTTTTTCCGCAGTTTTTGGGGGAGCAAAATGGTACGGTCTTTCCCCTTTAAATGAATCTGTACTTTTCTGTTTTTCAATGCCTCCACTGTAATAAATTTCAATTCGCTTACCCGGATTCCAGTCCCTCCAATAGTAAGAATCACATAGTACAGACGATGATTCGACCTACGTTTTGCCGCCTGTAAAAGACGACGATATTCCTGTTCTGACAGTTCTTTTTCCTCATCCGCAAATGCCTGCCGCTGAATTTTCAGAAGTTTTACGGTACAGGCTGAAAGCCCGGAAAATTCGAGGTACGCATTGACTGCTGACAGCTTGGTATTGACGGTCTTAGGCTGATATATTTCCATCAGTTTTTCCCGGTATTCAAGTATCTTCTGTTCCCGATTCGGGCTTCGACGAGAAATACGACCCGATCAGCGAGGTGGTTCCTTCGGGCATGGTAGTGCCCTTCATGCCCCCGGCGATCGTGGAAACATTGGTCTGGATGATGTAGTCGAACAGTTCGTCGAACTGTACCTTGTTCTGCTCGTTCTCACCCACGGAGACCGAGATGACGCACTCTTCGCCCGGGAGCTTGGGTGCAAGGACGAGCATGCGGTCTCCCGTCGAGGAGATTACGGCTGCGCGTTTTTCGTTGAAATAGACATTGAGGGCTTTGGCGTCGGTGCCGAAGTTCTTGCCCTTGATGATTACCTGGGTCGCTATCGGCCCGGTTTTAGGATAGAACGATTCGAGTTCGATGGGTTTGTCGGGTTGGTATCCCGAATTCCCCCCCCTCGTCGCCGTCAGAGCACGCTGACAGCCCGATTCCTGCCGTCAGGCAGGCGAGCCATAAGTGTAACCGGCATTTGCAGTAGAAGTTTTTCATGAATGTTGGTTTTAGTAGGGTATATATTTAATAGGTTGACGCGTTGGTTGCGGCGGTTTTTATCCGGAATTCCCCGGGCGTGTCCCACGGTGCGGGAGATGCGGCCCGAACCCGATGCGGGACGGTCGGGGACAAAACGCACGGCGGCGACGGGACGATCCGTCCCGCCCCCGGGAAAGGGCGTATGAGCTGCATCGACGGTTTCTCCGCAGGTTGGTAGGTCAGGTTCATTCGTTTCGCAAGTTCCGCAAATCCCGTCGGAGCATTCGTCCGCCGGGAGTTTTTTGTGCTCATACAAAATTACCTAATTGCGGGTGTAATTCAAGTCCGCCGGGGTTGAAATGAGATGTATGTTAACTCGTTCTGAAAATTAACATGCTGTTTTCCATTGTGTTACATGCTCGGCTGTTTGCCGTTTTGGTAAACGGGAATTAGAGTTGCCTCTGGGTATGCGGATTCAATATCCGGCGTTTTGACGGCTTGCCCCGCCTGTGGGATTGGGAGGATCGGACACTGATAGCTATTGTCCGGGCACCGGGGCGACCGCAATTTTGGCCTCTTGCCTGCGCAGCTTGGGGAAAGGAGTCGGGGTCAACTACAACCAGACCGTCAAAGCCATCCACACCAATTTCAACGACCGCCGTGCCGTGGCTTTACTGGCACGGCTGGAGAAATATACTCAGGAATTGACGCTCTTGTTTGGGCAGGTCGTCCGCCTGACCGAAGAATTCAATCGCAGATGGTCGGCCGAATAATAAAAATCCGGATGCAATTTGAAGTGCACCCCAAATATTGGACGGATTAGTATTTGTTTAGATGGCATGAGTTCGGTATTGTACCGGGCTCATGTTGTTTAAGTATTTCTTTATCCGCTTGTTATTGTAGTAGTCGATATATTCTTCCAATTCTTTTCGGAAATGGTCTATGGATGAGAATTTTTGCAAATATAATAATTCGGACTTCAATAATCCAAAGAAACTTTCCATAGCAGCGTTATCCAGACAGTTACCCTTGCGCGACATGCTCTGTGTAATACCTTTCTGTCTTAAACGGAGCTGATACTGCTTCATCTGATACTGCCAGCCCTGGTCGGAATGCAAGACAATACCCGGAGAATCCGGTATTCTGGCAAACGCATCGTCCAGCATCTTCATGATCTGCATAAAGTTAGGGCGTTCAGCTATTTTATAGCTAATAATCTCCCGGTTATATAAGTCCATAATCGGCGATAGATATAACTTTACGCCGCAAACCGAAAATTCCGTAAGGTCAGTAACCCACTTCTGATTCGGTTTTTCGGCTGCAAAGTCGCGTTGCAGAAGATTGGGCGCTATCCGTCCGATCTGTCCTTTGTATGAACAGTATTTACGGAGCCTGACCTGACTTTTTATCCCGCAAATATTCATCAGCTTAAGTACGGTTTTGTGATTTATCGCATATCCGATCTTATTCATTTCAACGGTAATGCGCCGATAACCATAACGCCCCTTATGTTCGTGATATAACCTTATAATACTCTCTTTTTCGCGAGCATATTTATCGGGTTGTTTTGATTTTCTGAAGTGATAATAAAATGTGCTTCGCGCCATCCCTGCGGCTTTGAGCAATACTGAAAGCCGGCACTGCGGCCTTAGTCCTTCGATGGCTTGGGCTCTTTCCCGCTCTCGCGGACAATGCGCTCCTCGACTAAGGCCTGCAATTTTTTTAAGTAAGCATTCTCGGCACGAAGATACTCCAGTTCCTTAAGCAACTCTTCGTGCGGAGTCGTTTTGAGTTTGACTTTTTTAGTCTTCGATTTACTCATGGCCGGCCTCCTTCTTTGCGGTTTACGCCGCAGGCCTTCAGCACCTTGGTTTTGATAGAGCCGCTCCCATTGACGAATAACAAAAGGGCCCGGAATGCCGAAATGCACTGCTGTCTCCAGCAAAGATAGATGATTTTGGTGCATATGCTTCAAAACTGACAACTTAAATTCTGCACTGTAGCTACCGTGGCGCAGCTTAAGGCCGGTAAGGCCATGGCGCTCGAATAATGTTACCCACAAGTGAACTTGCGAGCGGCCACAGCCCAAGTGACATCCGGCTTCCCTAACCGAAAGTCCGCCTTCGAGTACCAGTTTTACGGCCTTTAAACGAATCTCATAATTATATTTCATAAAAAACACCCCAAAAGTGTCCAACTTTTGGGGTGCAGTACAGACGCGCTGCTGCCGAAAGTCGAACGCCTGCGCGACATCGTGGAACGGGTCTGCACGGCGCAGATCGACTACTACGCCCGGCAGAAAAACAAATAACCGCTACTATGGCAAATGAAATTGAAGCCTATACGAATTTTCTGTTTTACAATTCGGAGGACGGCAAAACCAGCATACAGGTAATTGCCGACGCCGACGCCGAAACCATTTGGACGACCCAGAAAGGAATGGCTCAAATTTTCGGCGTGGAAGTCCCTGCAATCAGCAAGCACCTGAAAAATATCTTCGACAGCCGCGAACTTGACGAAAAAGCAGTTGTTTCCAAAATGGAAATAACTGCCGACACCAGAATCAGCCCCCACAACCCGAACTTATGAATGATATAACCCTTATCCAAAATAAAATCTACGAAATCCGCGGCCAGCGCGTGATGCTCGACTTCGACCTGGCACCACTGTACCAAGTTCAAACAAAAGTTTTGAAACAGGCGGTACGCCGTAATATCGAACGATTCCCCGCGGATTTCATGTTTGAAATAACCATAGATGAGTATAACTCATTGAAAGACAGTTTGAGGTCACAAATTGTGACCTCAAACAAAGGAGGCACGAGATATATGCCTTTTTGCTTTTACCGAGCAAGGTGTATCCATGTCTTTCGAGCGTATTAAGAAGTGACGCCGCTATTCAGGTGAATATCGCTGTCATGCGGGCCTTTGTCGCCATGCGCAACTACATCACTACAAACGACGACACTGACGGCCGAGCTGTCCGAAATCCGCGCGAAACTGGCTTTGCTCGAACGTACCGACGAGGACAACGCCGAAGCGATAAACGACCTTTCGGAAGATATGCGCAGGGAATTGGACAATATCTATCAGGCAATCGCCGCCCTGTCTGTCAAAACCCCGCAGGCCCGCAAGCAGCCCCGGCTGATCGGATATAAAACGCCGGAAAAATAGTTGTCGCATGAAACGGTTGCTGAACCGTACCCCATGCAGGTCTTTCCCTGCGGCACCGAAACTGCTGTAGCCAAAGTGCGGAGTAGATTTTTGATAGGCAACCGGGCATCGGAGCCATTAACTGCTCCGATGCCCGGTTCCTTATTTACCGCCGTTCAGTTTGCCGCGGCGAACACTTGGCCGATCTTCTGCATTTCCCGTCCGATAAGCTGTTCGGAGCGTTTTATCAATGGCCTGAAAACGAAATAATTCCGCATGTCGTTGATATACAGGATTGTTTGCGCTGATTTGCGGCTATCTGCCAACAAAAAAGGTCTTCTTTCGAAGACCTTTTCGGGTGGAAGATGGGGCTCGAACCCACGACCTTCGGAACCACAATCCGACGCTCTAACCGACTGAGCTACATCCACCATATCGGTCGATACCGAAGATCAACCGGAGTGCAAAGATAATAGGGTTTTTTTCGCCGTGCAAAAAAACGGCGAAAGTTCTTTCGGATTCTGTGCGTACGGCCCTCTCTGGCGGTATCGACGAGGCGGAAACGTACGGTGTCAGGATGATGTATCTGCCGTTTTGTCAAAATGACAGTCTTGTTGCCCGATTTGTCAGACTTTTCTGTCAAAAATCGTTTGGCATATCTCTTGTTGGAGTTATCGTCGCAAATGCGAAGTTGAAAAACTGTTAAATATAACTTATAACAATTAAAATCATACCACTATGAACGTAAAACCATTATCAGACCGCGTGTTGATCCTGCCCAACCCGGCGGAAGAGAAAACGGCCGGAGGTTTGATCATTCCCGATACGGCGAAGGAGAAACCGCTGGCAGGCAAAGTAATCGCCGTTGGTCCCGGTACTTCGGAAATCAAGATGGAAGTCAAAGTCGGCGATCAGGTGCTTTACGGCAAGTATGCCGGTCAGGAGATCAACGTCGATGGCACGGATTACCTGATTATGAAGCAGCAGGATATTCTGGCTATCATTTAATTAGTTCGGTTGGATTAAAAAAATTACGATTATGGCAAAAGAGATAAAATACAACGTGGAAGCCCGTGAGCTTCTCAAGGAGGGCGTGGACGCTTTGTCGAACGCTGTGAAGGTAACGCTCGGTCCCAAAGGACGCAACGTAATCATCGACAAGAAGTTCGGTGCTCCCCAGGTGACCAAGGACGGTGTGACCGTCGCCAAGGAGGTGGAGCTGGAGGACGCGATTCCCAACATGGGCGCCCAGATGGTCAAGGAGGTCGCTTCGAAGACCAACGACGATGCCGGCGACGGCACGACGACCGCAACCGTGCTGGCGCAGGCGATGATCGGCGTGGGACTGAAGAACGTGACCGCCGGAGCCAATCCGATGGACCTCAAACGCGGTATCGACAAGGCTGTCGGTGTGGTCGTGGATTCACTCAAGAAGCAGAGCCAGACCGTAGGCACCGATTTCGCGAAGATCGAGCAGGTCGCTACGATTTCCGCCAATAACGACGGTACCATCGGCAAGCTGATCGCCGAGGCGATGGCCAAGGTCAACAACGAAGGCGTGATCACCGTCGAGGAGGCCAAGGGTACCGAGACCCATGTGGAGGTCGTAGAGGGTATGCAGTTCGACCGTGGCTATATCTCGGCCTACTTCATCACCGATACCGAGAAGATGGAGGCGCAGTTGGACAAACCCTATATCCTGATTACCGATTAAGAAGATCTCGACGATGAAGGAGCTGATGGGTGTGCTCGAGCCGGTGGCTCAGAGCGGACGCTCGCTGCTGATTATCGCCGAAGATGTGGATGGCGAGGCACTTTCCGCACTGGTTGTCAATAAGCTGCGCGGTACGTTGAAGATCGCCGCTTGCAAGGCTCCGGGCTTCGGCGACCGCCGCAAGGAGATGCTCGAGGATATCGCCATCCTGACGGGTGCTACGGTGATCTCGACCGACAAGGGTATGAAGATGGAGGATACCGACCTTACGATGCTCGGTACGGCCGACAAGGTGACGCTCAACAAGGAGAACACTACGATCGTCGACGGTGCCGGCAAGAAGGAGGAGATCGCAGCCCGCGTGGCTCAGATCCGCTCCTCGATCGACAAGGCTACGTCGGATTACGACAAGGAGAAGCTCCAGGAGCGTCTGGCCAAACTGGCCGGCGGTGTGGCCGTACTCTATGTGGGTGCCGCTACCGAAGTCGAGATGAAGGAGAAGAAAGACCGCGTGGACGACGCACTGGCTGCGACCCGTGCCGCTGTCGAAGAGGGTATCGTCCCGGGCGGCGGTGTGGCTTACATCCGCGCTACGGCGGCCCTCGAAGGGATGAAGGGTGCCAACGAAGACCAGACGACCGGTATCCAGATCGTGAAACGTGCGATCGAGGAGCCGCTGCGCCAGATCGTCGAGAACGCCGGCGGCGAAGGTTCGGTCGTTGTCAACAAGGTGAAGGAGGGCAAGGATGCCTTCGGTTACAACGCCCGCGACGACAAGTATGAAGACTTGTTGAAGGCCGGTATCATCGACCCGACGAAGGTGTCGCGCGTTGCGCTGGAGAATGCCGCTTCGATCGCTTCGATGTTCCTGACCACCGAATGCGTGCTGGCGGAGAAGAAATCCGATGCTCCCGCCATGCCTGCTATGCCCGCAGGCGGTATGGGCGGGCATGATGTAATCATCGGTTCGCAATATGGAAAACCGGAGCCTCCGCTGAGGCTCCGGTTTTTGTTTTTGCCGCGAAGCGGTCGAAGCGGCATTCTCCGGCGCCGCGGGCGGTTGGCCGGGAGGGGTTCCGTCCGGGGCGGCGGGTACTTCGTTGGCCGCAGGGCTATTCCTGTCCGCACATTTGCGGTTCGGCATCTATCATATGCCGGCCGAGCCGATCTGTGCCCCGGCGAATTGCCCGGGCTTGTAGTGTCGGCTGCGTCTTTGTCGCTCATGCGCCCGGGAGCCATGAGCCGGGTGTGTGGCAGTCCGAAATGCCGTCGATGCGATAGGCCATTGCTATGATCGGCAGGCCGAATGCGAAAATTACAGCCTCAGGCCCTGCCGGTGCGGCAGGCGGGACTTTGAAAATGAAATTGGGCTGTATTGAGTGCGTTTTTGGCTGATTTGTTTGGTGTTTGAGGCGGGAATATCTAACTTTGTCCGAGCAAAATAATCGGTTCCCAGGAGTGGGGAAGAAGTGCAACGGGAGATGCGGAACCATTTTATTAATCTAACACACCCACAATGAAGAAAATTACCATCTTAATGCTGGCCTTCCTGGCTGCCTCCTGCATTGAGAAAAGCGATGTCCGTCCCGGCAGTCCCGTGGACGTCGACATCGACCATTACCAAATGGCCGGCACGTACGATGTCCCCGTGAAAGAAGGTTGCATCACCGTAGTGAAGGCATACGGGGTGACGCTGGCCGAAGCCGAAAGCCCCATGACGATCTGGGTGCCGCGGATGACCCTGACCCGTTCGGACGAGGGGTTGACGACGACGTTCGTCCCGCGCGATGAGTACCCCAATTTCGCAGGCAACAAATCGCAGTTGTTCCAGGTAGTATGTTTCGAGGACTCCAGGCGCGGGGATTACGATTACAACGACCTGGTCATCCATGTGCTGTACCAGACCCGGCAGAACATTTTCGGGTTCGGCGTACAGCCCGTGGCGTTGGGGTCGACGAAATCCATCAAACTGGGATGTGTCGTTTACAAGGGCGGCAAGCGTATCTTCAAGGGGTTGATCACCCCCGAAGGTGCCGATTGCCGGTCGCAGTATTTCAAGTCGATGGAAGGGACGCTCAACACCTACGACAAGGCCAATATCAAGGTCGGGGAGTACCTGGGATCGACGATCCGCAACTGGGATGTGTCGAAGATCGAAGGGAACGGCCCGATGCGCGTTGAGTGGTATATCGAGGTGGATAACGGCGTGGAACTCTATGCCTTGTCGACTGCCTACCTGAACGATTCGTTCGACAAGGACAAATTGCCCTACGGGCTGGTGATCACCGCCACGGGGACGGAGTATGTCGACGAGAACGGCGGCTACCTCTGCGGGTTCGACTGGTTCAACTATCCGCGCGAATCGGTGCATATCAAGGAGGTTTATCCCGAGCTGTGGAACTGGCTGACTACGGACAGCAGCTATGATTTTGCCGATATTTACGATGGCAGAAATGTCCCTGCGAATGCTTGCCCTGCCGCCGACCTGGGGCTGTTCGAAGCCCGGACGATCGACGTCACCAACAGGAAATACCGGGCTGACTGAGCCCGTGCCGATAGCGGCCGAGGCGGGTTGCGGTGCCGTCGCCGATTGAAAAAAGCAACCCTGCGGGGTTGCTTTTTTTATGTGCGGGCTTGTTGTCATGCGCTGCGTGCCCCGGGGATGCCGGATTGTGCGATGCACGGCGTTGAATGCCCGATACCGGCGGCGTGTGCTGCGCCATTGCCGCCCCTGTTCCCTGCTCCCGGTTCCGATCTTTTGGCAGGACAGGGCCGCATTTTTTGTCAGGGCATCCACTCCAGAATCCCCGTCACGGGGTGGGCGGCACGCCAGGCTTCGAATTCCGTGTAGGTGCCCACGCCGTCGCGCAGTACGGCCTGGTAATATTCGATACCCATGATCTTCTCCGCCTCCGGGGTTTCGTATTTGAGCCGGAGGATCGTTTCGCGCGTCCGGTCGGTCAGCACGGCGGCGATGCGGTCGGCTACCCGTTCGAAATAGCCGTCGTAGGCCGAACCCCGGGGCATGTGGATCATGTCGATCTGCCATAACTGGTCGTCGGCATCGGCATACCAGGCATGCCATTCGAGGCATTGGTCGGGGGCGTCGAGCAGGTTGTTGAAGGTGATGCTGCGGATGCGGCTGTTTTTCGGCCAGGCGCGCCATGGCTGCGAGCTGTCCGCAGGCGCAGCGGTGAGGAGTAGAGTGTGGGAAGTCGATGGTCGTGGTGCGTCGATCAGCAGTCCCGTGCGGGAGCGACCCGACCGACGGTTGGGTTCGGCGCGA
>ENA-OQKC01000336-OQKC01000336.1-human-gut-metagenome-genome-assembly--contig:-NODE-336-length-20343-cov-7.170360_pt1 | contig 20343 bp, 17 predicted proteins | sample MGYA00242774_ERZ504790 | MGnify/ENA primary metagenome ERZ504790 (study PRJEB26092, sample SAMD00036419) | human gut metagenome | host: Homo sapiens | study: EMG produced TPA metagenomics assembly of...
TGTGGTTGGCGAACCAACATAATTATATCACTGGAGGTTTTTTACTGTAAGCTTAAGCAATGCTGACTCACCGGCCTAGCCGGTGGTTTATTTGTTCATCAAAGTTCCGTTTCTCTTCTGAGAAACTGTGCTGAACAGGCTTAAAGCCTAACAATAAAAAAGGTAGCAGATTCCTTTTCCGAAGAAATTGGAATCTGCCACCTTACATTTTATACTCTATCACATTTTTAAATATTACAGTAAAGATTTATATAATCCAATAATATCCTCAACACTTGCATCCTTAGGGTTTCCAGGTGCACATGCATCTGCATAAGCAGATTCTGCTAAGAACTGGATATCTTCTTCTTTCACAATTTCTTTTAAGTCTGCTGGTATTCCGACATCTGCTGATAATTTTTTAACCGCATCAACGGCTGCTTTTCTGTATTCTTCCTGTGTCATATCTTCGACACCTTCTACACCCATTGCTTTTGCGATATATTTGTATTTATCTCCTGTTGCATCTGCATTGTATTCCATAACTGTTGGAAGTAAGATCGCATTCGCTACTCCATGAGGTGTATCATAAACTGCACCTAATGCATGAGCCATAGAATGTACGATTCCAAGTCCTACATTTGAGAATCCCATTCCTGCAATGTACTGTCCCATTGCCATTCCTTCTCTTCCTTCTGGTGTATTCTCAACAGCTCCTCTTAAGCTGTCAGAGATCAGTTCGATGGCTTTGATATGGAACATATCTGTCATTTCCCAAGCTGCTTTTGTTGTGTATCCTTCGATGGCATGTGTTAATGCATCCATACCTGTTGCTGCTGTTAATCCTTTTGGCATAGAAGACATCATTTCTGGGTCGATCACTGCGATCACTGGAATATCATGAGGGTCTACGCATACGAATTTACGTTTCTTTTCAACGTCTGTGATAACGTAGTTGATCGTTACTTCTGCAGCTGTTCCGGCTGTTGTTGGAACTGCGATGATTGGTACACAAGGTTTCTTAGTATCTGCAACTCCCTCTAAGCTTCTCACATCTTCAAATTCTGGGTTGTTGATGATGATTCCAACAGCTTTTGCTGTATCCATAGAAGATCCACCACCAATAGCGATCAGGTAATCAGCTCCTGCTGCCTTAAATGCTGCAACTCCTGTCTGTACGTTTTCTATCGTTGGATTTGGTTTGATCTGTGAATATACTTCATATGCAAGTCCTGCATTATCTAATACATCTGTTACCTTCTTTGTAACTCCGAATTTTACAAGATCTGGATCAGAACAAACAAATGCTTTTTTGAATCCACGTTTTGTTACTTCTGTTGCGATCTCCTGAATTGCTCCTGCTCCGTGATAAGATGTTTCATTTAATACGATACGATTTACCATTTTGTACACTCCTTTTATATTGACATTTTTTTAACTATCTTCAGTATAAAATTGTTTTTTCACAAATACAAGTTACACATTTGGCAAAATGTAAAAAATGTTACACTTCATCAAAAGTGTAACATTTTGTTATCTTTATATATCTTTGAACAGATCATATAGCTTTGGAGGCATCGCATCGATCAGCTGATCTGCGAGCTGTTCCGGCGACATCTTCATTCCTGTTGTCGCCCATTCTACAGTCATGGCAATTGAACCTCGGCAATACATTCTCAATAAGAATTCCAATTCTTCTGGAATTTTATCAACTCCCTGTTTGTGAATGATATCACAATAGAATTGATAAATGCACTGATAATCATACTCCATCAGACAGTTCTGACTCTCGCTCGAAAAAGCTGCTGCGAAAAATTGTCCTTCACCTTTGATGAATTCAAATTTCTTGAGCAACCCTTCTCTTAATGTCAGACTGATACCCATCTGTTTAAACGACATCTGAGCCAATACATCAAAATACCAGTTGATCAGATCATATTTATCCTTAAAATGCCGGTAAAAGGTTGGACGAGTTACATTGCACTGATCTACAATTTGTTTCACTGTAATCTTATCTACTGGCGTATGCACCAACAACTCTTTCATAGCATTTGCTAATTTATATTTCATTCTCTCTGATACGTCCATCCCGTCCCACCTTCTTTCATATATGGTTTTATTGTACCTTATTTGACACAATTTATAAAGGCAAAAAAGGCTATTATCTGCTTTTGTCTCCAAATAACAACCTTTTTTATCTATTATCAAGAAGTTTCATGTTTAATAAGAGGCATTTCCTCTTTGACCACAAAGTGCTTCGAATTCTTTTAATTTGTTTTTTGCCTGCTGGGAGACATTTCTTGGAACCTGAATCTGAACAACTGCGTATTGATCTCCCTTCTGAGATGGATTCTTCATAAGCGGCATTCCTTTTCCACGCAGTCTGATCTTAGATCCTGACTGAGTTCCTTCTTTGATCTTACAGATAACATTTCCATATAATGTCTTGATCACTGCTTCACCTCCACAAACGGCTGTGCTAAATGAAACATTGATCGTTGTATACACATCATTTCCTTTTCGCTCAAATCCTTGTTTCTCACCGACTGTTACTTTCAGGAATAAATCACCTGCTTCACCGCCTCCGATTCCTGGATTTCCTTTTCCTCTTAAGCGGACACTTTTTCCTGTATCAATTCCGGCTGGTATATGAACCTGTAATGACTGCATCGCACCATTTTGATCTTGCAAATGAATGACTTTATCGCAGCCCGTAACCGCTTCATCAAAACTAATAGAGATATCTGCGTGTGCGTCGGAACCTTTCTGTCTGAAGGATCCACTTCCGAATCCACCACCTCCAAATCCATCAGAAGAGCCAAAACCTCCTTGATGGAAACTGCTTCGATGGAATCCTTTGTTGTTTCTTCCGCCACCGAACATACTTCCAAAGATGTCACCAAAGATATCATCGCCATCTCCACCTTCAAAGTGGAATTCCTGATATCCTCCATGAGCACCACCATAGTTTTGGTAATTCTTATAGAACTCAGATTCTGCTCCGGTTCCGTCAAAGGCAGCATGACCATATTGATCATATAATTTTCTCTTCTCTGGATCACTTAATATATTATAAGCATCGGTCGCTTCTTTGAATTTCTGTTCTGCTGTTTTATCTCCAGGATTCATATCTGGATGATATTTCTTTGCCAGTTTCCGATATGCTTTCTTGATCGTTTTTTCATCTGCAGTTTTACTGATTCCAAGAACTTCATATAAATCACGTTTTGCTGCCATTTCGTTTCACCTTCTTTTCCTTTCATTCTCAAATAGATAGAAAGATTCCCCGGGAATCTGATCATCCCGGGGAAAGTTCTTTTATCCTTCGATCGTTACGAATTTCTTTTCTTCTACTTTCTTTTCCGGAGCTTTCTTCGGAATATCCAGCATCAGAATACCATTCTCATATTTACCGTGGATATCTTTCTCTGTGATATCTTTGCCAACATAGAAGCTTCTGCTCATGTTTCCTGCGTAACGTTCACGGCGGATATATTTACCTTCTTTATCTTTCTCATCTTTATCTAATCCTTTTGCTGCACTGATCGTTAAATATCCGTCTTTCAGTTCAGCTGTAATCTCATCTTTCTTAAATCCTGGAAGGTCGATCGCTACTTCGTAGTTTCCGTCTTTTTCCTTCACATCAGTCTTCATTAAGTTCTTTGCGTGTTTACCATACAGTTCTTTATCAATATCTGGGAAAGAAAAATCCATCCAGTCGTCGTTAAATAAGTTTCCTCCAAAAATACTAGGCATCATCATCATAAGTCATCTCTCCTTTTTCTTTATAATAATGTTTGGGCGTGTCAGGGTAATTCCTGACACTTGCCTTTTATGTGAAGCATATTGAGAAGTTCTCAATATGACTTGTTGTATCTTATGGAGCCTTCGGTTCTTTGGCTTCTCTCTTAAGCCCTTCCCTCTTGCTCTAGTTGTACTATAACACCTATTATTAGCACTGTCAAGTGTTGAGTGCTAATTTTTTTGAAAATTTTTTAAGCCATAATATTTTCGCATTTGACAATCATTTTTCTATGTTATTGGATTTGACTGTACCATGGTTCTTGTATCAGCGGTTACTTGTCTTGCTGTTTTACATAACCTTGGAAGTGTTGGTATCGGTACGATCATTGCTGCTGTTTTGGCTGGTACTGTTGTTGGTATCATCACAAAGGCATTTGGAAAACAGCGTGATAAGATTCTTGGAAAGACAGATGAAGATTTAAGATGCAAAGAAAGGCACACAAACATTGATTATTATGTTTGTATGCCTTTCTTTATTGTATCCCCAAAATTAAATTGCTCTCAATTTTCGGGAATAAATTGTTCTATCTCAGAAAACATTTCATTATCCCAAATCAGCCATCTTTTAAATGCAGCAAACACCGCACTATCTCTAAGCTCTTTTTTCAGAAGATATCCTATATCTTCTTTCTCTTCCTTGTCTTCTGTCTCCTGGTATTCTCTAACATACTCTTTAAAATTTGAAAGATTTTGTCGTAATGTTTTTCTTATGATCTGTGCTTCTATCTTCTTTTGAGGTGTTGTTCCATAGTATGCAGCTTCTAATAAAGCAATTGTATTCTTTACATCTTCTCGTTCTTCCCCAACGGATGTAAATTCTAATTTTTCATCCGTTCCAAAATAACCCCTTTTACGAAATGCTATCATTTTTTCTACTGGTTCTTTTGTACAATCTAGAATTGGTTCATACTTATCTGATTTGATATTATTACAGTGTGCACAGCTCCAAAATAAGTTTTTCCAATCATATTTTAAAGTTTTATCTCCACGGTGTGGAACCAGATGTTCAATCTGATAAGAAGTTACTGCTTTATTTTCGCAAATATAACATTTTCCATGAAATATTTCTTTTAATGCCTGATTTACACTTTCAATATTATAGGAACTTTCATTTTCACTGGCTTTTTGCAAATCTGCAATCGCCTGTTTTGTTTTCTCTGTTTCCTTTCTTTCAATTTTAATCATTGGCTTTTCTTCTCCGTTCAATATCCTCAAATCTTTCCTTGGCAACCCCTGAAAGTTCTGTAGATATATTCTTAAACTTTATTCTTATTTCCGCTCGTTCGGCACGTTCATCTTCTGTCAAATCATTTCTAAGACAAAGTTCTTCATATCGATTCAGGCTGTTTTTTAATTCATCTGAATAAGCATCTGCCTCAAAATATCCCTCTGCAAGATCATCAGACGAAAATCCTGATAAATTATCTAACTCTACCTGTCGTTCAAGATCATATGCCTTTGCATTTGAGATTGAAATTCAAAAATATATGGGGAGTGTGTTGTCACAATAAATTGAATTCTAGGGAAAAATTTTGTAAAAATGGAAAGATTTTTTCTGTAATTCAATATGCAAATGTGTTTCCAATTCATCAATCAGTACAATCCCCTGATAATCATATTCGCTGATTTTATCTCTAACAGCCAATTTTATCCATTCTTAAAATCAGATCAGATACTATATAGATCACGGATGAATATCCATCTGATAATTCATTAAAACTGAATGGTTCTCGTCCATTTTGCCGGATTTTAAAATCATATTTCTTGTAATCATATTCTATATGGATTGATTCTTCATCTAACAAAATCTGCAATGCTGAATCAAATCGGTCAAACCATTGCTGAATTTTATCTGCTGTCGTTTGATCGCCTTCATTTCTTGCGTATGCTTGCTGAGTTTTTAGATGTACCATGTATTTCAATAAAATATCACCCGCAGATTCATCAATTCCATACGTATTTTCCAATGTAATATTTTCTACTCCATTAGGACGCATAAATTGTGCTTTTCTTTCAGACGGAAAATAAGCTGTTATAAACTTTCCATTATGATACATCATTTCAAGTCCTTCATACTGATTTAAGTTTATTTGAACTCCATCACTATATTTTTTTAAAAATCCTAAACATTGTTTAAGATCCTTATCTGCCGCATATTTTTCGCTATCACTAGATGCAGATAATACTTTCTTTTTAGCTTCATTTATCCACGTAGGATATTGATCAAATACTTGTGATAGTTTTTCATCATTAATCGCTCTCAAAAATTTTTCTATCTCCAACAACAATGATGTTTTTCCTGAACCATTCTTCCCAGTCAAAAGTAAATGCTGGCGTTTATTTGAATCTAATTTTATTTTTATATCAGACAGATGATATAACTTCTCTATGTCTATCTCACTGATAAAATATTCCTTCACTTTAAATCCTCCGATTTTTAAGATTTTTAAATATTATCTATTATTATATCACTCTCTTATCACATTACACCAGCATTTCATCCTATATTTCTGCTCTTTACATCTGACAGTACTCTATAAATTTCTCCATCTCTTTTGTCATATATTTATTTGCATGATAAAACACTTGTCGATACATTGTAATATCAATATCTTTCACATCTAATTTTGCGATCTTCCCTTCTTCAATATCCTTTTCTACAACAAATAATGGAAGATAAGAAAGCCCTTTTCCTGTCTTTAGCATCTTCTTGATAAACGCGGTATCACTGCATTCAAGTACTGGCGATAATGTCTGTTTATGCAGAGCTAATTCCTGTTCTAATGCCTGTCTGTAGTTTGCATTTACGTTCTGTTAGATAAAACGGTGCATTTAAGATTTCCTCAACCTCAATATTCTTTTTCCCTGCCAACCTATAATTTGGTGCAGACACAAAGATCACAGGCTCCGCTTTTTCCATGACTTTCACCCAGTTTTTATTCCATCTTGGTGTGTCCAGAATATAAATGACATCGAGTTCATTGTGTTCCATCTTCTGGATCAGGCGTTCTGGAGAACCGATCGTGATCTGAATTCTAACCTGTGGATGTTCTTTCCGAAACCGCTGTACGATTTCCTGCAATTTGACAGTGCAGAGTGATTCGATCGTTCCGATATGCAATGGATTTTTTAACTCTGCAGTATCATTCATTGCATCTTTTGCCTTGTGCATTTCATCAATGATCTTATTTGCATGTATTAAAAATTCTTTTCCTTTCGGTGTGAGTATCACTTTTTTTCCTGTACGGTCAAATAACCGCACTCCCAATTCTGTCTCTAACTGACGGATCTGTACTGTCACGGCAGATTGCGAATAACCTAGTAATTCTGCGGTTTTTGAGAAATTCTTCACTTGTGCTATCTGCATAAATGTCTGTATCTGACGGAATTCCATTTTTTCTCCTTTGTACTATTATGAATAATTTTCAATGTTATTATTAAATCTATGAATTTGATTCATCTATATGTGGATGATACAATACAAACATAAAGACGTCAAACATTTTTTGTGCACATTAAACAAACTACGATGATATGTGATTATGCTTTTAGAGGAGTAATTAAAAATGGAAAAGAAAAATTTAAACTTGGTCTGGTACCAAAACTCATTATTGCCATCATTATTGGTATCCTGTTTGGACAGTTCCTTCCAACTGGATTCTGCCGCTTTGTTGTAACACTGTCTGGATTCTTCAGTACCTACTTAAAATTCATCATTCCACTGATGATCCTTGCTTATGTAACCATGGGAATCGCTGATCTGTCACAGGGTGCTGGACAGCTGCTTTTAATTACCGTTGCTCTTGCTTATGGTTCAACTTTACTTGCTGGTACAGCTTCTTACCTTGTATCATCCAATCTGTTCCCACACTTTATGACTGCTGGGGCATTAGATCAGATTGCTGCGACTGCTGATGCGTCACTGAAACCTTATTTTTCACTGACGATCACACCGCTGTTTGATACATTATCTGCTGTTGTTCTTGCTTTCATTTTAGGATTATGCTTATCCACAATGAAAGGTAAAGAGATTGGAAACAGCCTTTACAACGGAATGAGCGATTTCTCAACAATCATCGATAAAGTCCTTCACAAAACGATCATTCCTTTATTGCCATTGTATATCTGTGGTACATTTACTGATATGACGAAATCAGGGAAAACATTTGCAATCCTTGGAATCTTATGGAAAGTATTCCTTGTAGTGATCATCATGCACTTTGTATGTATCACGATCCAGTTTATAATTGCAGGTTCTGTCAGCAAAAAGAATCCACTCTCTCTTATTAAAAATCAGGTTCCTGGTTATACTACAGCTTTAGGAACTCAGTCTTCTGCCGCTACAATTCCTGTCAATCTGGAATGTGCAAAGAATGACGGTGTCAGTGCTCAGATCCGTAACTTTGTAGTGCCTCTTTGTGCCAATATCCACATGGCAGGTTCTATGATCACGATCACAGCATGTGCAACTGCTGTATGTTTGATGAATCAGTTACCGATCAGCCTTGCAACTGTTATTCCATTTATTATGACACTTGGTGTTGCAATGGTCGCTTCTCCTGGAGCTCCAGGTGGATCTATCATGACTGCATTGCCTTTCCTTTACATGGTATTTGGTACAACAGCAGGAGATACAAACGGACCAATCTGTGCTTTAATGGTTGCACTTTATATCACACAGGATTCTTTCGGAACTGCATGTAACATTTCCGGAGATAATGCGATTGGAATCGTCGTAGATTCTATTTACAAGAAATTTATTTTAAAAGAAGATACAGTGGAGGCTTAATTTATGTCTTTTATCAGTGCATTTGATGTTATGGGACCAAATATGATCGGTCCTTCAAGCTCCCACACAGCTGGGGCTGCAAGGATTGCATTTCTCGCAAGAAAAATGTTAAATAGTACACTGAAAAAAGTTCAGTTTACACTCTATGGATCTTTTGCAAAAACCTATCATGGACACGGAACGGATCGTGCCTTATTAGGTGGGATCATGGGATTTGGAACCGACGATATGAGAATCCGCGATTCTTTCGAGATTGCAAAAGACATTGGACTTGATTTTTCTTTTGTACCAAATGAAATAGAAACTGATATCCATCCAAATACAGTGGATATCTTAATGACAAATGAAAACGGAGATCACATCTTGATCCGTGGGGAATCTTTAGGCGGTGGAAAAGCCAGAATTTGCCGTATCAATGATGTAGAAGTTGATTTTACCGGGGAATACAGTACCTTGATCGTGATCCAGAAAGATAAACCTGGCGTTGTTACTTATATCACAAAATGTCTGAGTGATCAGGATGTTAATATCGCTTTTATGCGTCTTTTCAGAGAATCTAAAGGAAATACAGCTTATTCTATCGTTGAATCCGATGGTCTTCTTCCTGAAAACATCGCAGAGGAGATTAGGAAAAGCCCAAATGTCTCAGATGTTATGATCATTCAGCTGTAGAAAGGAGACTGAAATATTATGGATTTTAAAAACGCAAATGAATTGCTTGATTTATGTAAAAAACATGATCTTCCAATCTCCGAAGTGATGAGACAGCGTGAGATCGTAGAAGGGGAAAAAGAAGCTGATACGGTTCATAATGCAATGGCAAGAGTTCTTGAGATCATGAAAAATGCTGCTTTTACTCCGATCAAAGAACCGGTTCGTTCCATGGGTGGACTGATCGGTGGCGAGGCAAAGAAGATTGCTTCCCGGTATCATTCTGGAATTGGAATCTGTGGTGATCTGTTAGAAAAAAGTATGATCTATGCGATGGCGACTCTTGAGACGAATGCATCCATGGGGTTGATCGTAGCATCCCCAACCGCAGGGTCTGCCGGAATCGTTCCTGGACTTTTACTTGGGCTTCAGGAAGTTCATAAATTAGATGATGAACAGATCATTCAGGCACTGTTTAATGCCAGTGCGATCGGATATCTTGCTATGAGAAATGCAACGGTTGCAGGTGCTGTCGGCGGATGTCAGGCGGAAGTCGGTGTTGCTTCTGCGATGGCTGCTTCTGCCATTGTCGAACTGCTTGGCGGTGATCCAGAACAATGTCTTGGAGCTGCCTCTACCGTTTTAATGAATATGTTAGGTCTTGTTTGTGACCCCGTTGGCGGATTGGTGGAATATCCATGCCAAAACCGTAATGCCGCAGGTGTTGCAAATGCGATCATCGCAGCTGAGATTTCTTTATCTGGAATCCCTCAGCTCATCCCGTTTGACGAAATGTTAAACGCAATGTATATCGTTGGTAAACGACTGCCAGCTGAACTAAGAGAAACCGCCCAGGGAGGCTGCGCTGCAACTCCTTCTGCATGTGCTGCATGCGGAGGTTGTGCGTAAAAATTCCTTCAGAACACATTTTTAAATAGTAGGTAATAAATCAATCTCTTTTTTGCCTCTTTTGGGCGTTTTCATATATTGGAATCTAAAAGAATGTCTGCATCACTTAATGATGCAGACACTCTTTATTTACTATATCTTAAGCATCCGATATCCAATACCTATATGTGTCTGTATATACTGCATGCCATCTTTATCTGGCTGTAATTTCTTCCGTAATGTTGCCATAAACACTCTAAGTGATGCAACATCATTTTCCAGCGAACTGCCCCAGATCTGTTGCGTGATATAAGTGTGAGTCAATACTTTTCCAACATTATGAGACAGCAAACATAATAATTTATATTCGATTGGTGTTAAATGCAGTTCTTTATCTTTTAAATATGTAGATCCTGCTGTATAGTCGATCTTTAACTCTCCATTTACAAAGACTGCTTGTTCTTGTTCCTCGCCTGACTGGATCAATGCTAATCGGCGCTGTGTAACCCTGATCCTTGCAAGCAGTTCATCAACTGAAAATGGTTTTGTGATATAATCATCTGCTCCTGCATCCAGTGCTTCTATTTTATCTACATCTTCACTTCTTGCACTGATAACGATAATTGGTACGTTAGACCATGTTCTTACTTTTTTGATCACATCCACACCTTCCATATCAGGCAATCCAAGATCTAATAAAATAATCTCTGGTTTATGAGAAGATGCCTCTAAAATAGCTGAACTTCCATTCTCTGCTGTAATATATTTATAATCATGTGTTTTTAATGTTGTCACGATCAGATTACGGATTGGCCGGTCATCCTCCACGACTAAAATTAATGCTTTATTCATTTAATGTAACCTCACTTAATGGCAGTGTGAAAGAAAAAATACAACCATGTGGTGTATTGTCCTCCAACACCAGTTTCCCGTTATGCACCTCTATGATCGAACGGCAAAGTGCCAAACCTAAACCAAGACTTCGATGGCTGTCTGCGATCGTATTTTTCCCTGTATAAAACATTTCAAATATATGCGGCTTCATTTCATCACAAATTCCAGGGCCGTTATCTTCTACTTGAATCTTTGCTTTTCCATTTTCATTCATGGCACAAATGCGGATTGTAGATCCTTTCGGTGTATATTTAATTGCATTATCGACCAGATTGATCAACACTTGCAGGATCAGCCGCACATCCATACGTGCAAGTATCAATTCATCGCATTCTGTAACGATCTGATACTCTTCATGTTTCCTGCTGATATGCCGTAATGATTCCGCGATCACCTCATCTAATAATTGATCTGTAAATTTCAGTTTTAATCTTCCATCATTTAATCTTGTGATCGATAATAAATTTTCAACGATATTGATCAACCATTCTGAATCATCATAAATATCTGTATAAATCTGATGTTTTGTTATATCATCAAGACGTTCTCCACTATTTAACAGCATGTCTGCATTCCCAGAAATGGAACAAAGTGGTGTCCTTAGATCATGTGAGATCGCACGAAGCAGATCTGCTCTTAACTGTTCATTTTTGGCAAGAACGGAGATTTTTTCTTTCTCCATGATATTCTTTTTATTTTCCATGGCAAGTGCACATTCATTGATCACAGAAAGTAAGATACTATATTCGAAGGAATCTAATGTATATTCGTCAACTGGTATTGCGATCACACCATACACATTATCCTCAATACAAATGGCAAGGTATAGACACTGTGCATCTTTAAAACGTTCGGTCGTTGCTCCAGCACGCTGCTTGTTTTCATACACCCATTTTGCGATCTCCTGCTCCCTGCTTGTCAATAAATCTTCTGTCTGTTCTTTCTTTTTATTCGAAAATATATATGGTGCTGACAATTCATCGTCTTCCACAACATATGCTACAATACTGCGGTCTAATAATTTGATAAGCTGTGTACATGTAATACTTAAAATATCCGTATCGTTTTTTGCTTTTTGAAGTAACCGGTCTGTGTCAAATAAAATCTGTGTACGAAATGCAGATTGTGCTGAAAGCCTTGCATGTGTTTTTAATTTTGCTGCAAGTGTTCCAGTAATGACAGAAGATATTAACATGATCACAAAAGTTACCGGATATCCAACTGCATACGTCCGAAATGACATTCTTGGTTCCGTAAGGAAAAAGCAGAACAAAAATACACTTAAGACAGAACCTCCAATGCTGTATAAATATCCATCTGTAAGGATTGACGTTAATAAAACACCCAAAATATAAATTGTAACGATGTTTGTATCTGTAAATTGAAGTTTCTGGATGAATAGACCGATCAACGTACAAACTGCAAATATAAATAATGTCAATAAACTGTCTTTCATCGTAGGCTTTCCTACATAAACCGCTCCATGCGGTTTTCGATAATTATCTAAGTTCATCGCATCTGGAATAATGTGGATATCAATATCAGGAACAGCCTCGATCAACTTCTCTGTTAATGTCTGTTTGCTGAAAAAGTGATTTCTCTTTGCACTGCTTTGTCCGATCACGATTTTTGTGACATTTGATAAATGTGCATATTCCGCGATCTGTACCGGAACATTTTCCCCATGTGTCATTACGATTTCCGCACCAGATTCCTTTGCAAATTGTACATGAGCTTCCAGTCTTCTTTTGTCCGATTCTCTTTCTCTTTTTCCTGTCTGTACATACAATGCCGTAAAACGTGCCCGCATATCTCTTGCCATTTTTGCTGCTGTACGTATGATCTTTTCATTCGATGGTGAAGAAGAAAGACAAACAAGAATGTGTTCGTTTTCTTTGTTCAGCTCTACAAATTCTCCTGTGCTCATCTTGGCCCCCTTTCCTTATCGGATGCATTATATCATGATCGTCAATAATAATCCATAAACACATCAATCATCGTCATCATCTTGTTCCCTGTCAATTACTTTCCGATTTTCTCCAAGAAAATAATTTACTTTTTTCAAAAAGAATAACACAAATGCAAACATCAGTATTACCGCCAATGCTAAAATGAAATCTGACATAAGCTCTCACCTCTTTTTCATGACATCAGATACAAAAACACTTTTTGATCGCTTTATATTCTCCTAATACCAATAATGTAACATCTTCCTTAAAACAGGTATCCGCAGATATCGCCATACTTACTTTTCCATCATCTTTTACTGCCATAATGTTAATATCATATCTTCTTCTAATATCGAGTTTTCCCACTGTCTTTCCGATCCATTCCTTTGGAACTTCTACCTCAAAGATTGCATGTGAGGCATCGACTTCCATATAATCAAGAATATGATCATCGGTATAACGGATCGTTGCCCATTTTGCCACCATTTTTTCTGGATAAACTACCTTATCGGCTCCATTTCGTAAGAGGAATTTTTCCTGTACATCTCGTTCAGCTCTGGAAATAACCATTTTGCCTCCAAGTTCTTTTAACAGACAGGTGGTTTCCAACGAATTTTGAAAATTCCCACCGATCGTAACAAAACAGATATCATAATTTGCAATCCCCAGAGATTTTAAAAATTCCTCATTCGTACTGTCCCCGATCTGTGCATTCGTAACATATGGAAGTGCATCATTCACTCTTTCCTCATCCAGATCAACTGCCATGATCTCATGCCCAAGCTGACTTGATTGTATCGCTATATGTTTTCCAAAACGTCCAAGTCCGATCAGTAAAATATTCTTCATCATCAATTCCCTCTTTCTTTTATCCCACTATGATCTTATCCAGTGGTAGTTTTGCTTTTCGTTTATTTTTATCTGAAAATACTGCATAGATCAGCGTCAAACCGCCAACACGTCCCAGATACATCAGTATGATCAAAATGATCTGTGACAGAATATGAAGTTTTGGTGTGATCCCTAATGTCAAACCTACGGTTCCAACTGCAGATGCTGCTTCAAACAGACAGCTTGAAAGCGGCAGTCCCTCATACACACTGATCGTCATTCCACCTGCAAAAAATAAGATAAAATACATCATTGCGATCGTTGCTGCATTTTTTATCACACCAACATCAATTCTTCTTCCAAATGCTGTCACATCATCACGACTTTGAAAAGTCGCCAGTACATTTAAAAGTAACAGAGCAAATGTTGTTGTTTTCATACCTCCTGCTGTAGAACTTGGTGAACCTCCGATCAACATCAATAAGATCATCATTGCCTTTGATGCTCCTGTCAGCATCGAAAGATCTGTCGTATTAAATCCTGCAGTTCTCGGTGTCACAGCTTGAAACAATGATGCAAGCAACCGATGAATTCCTGATAGATTTCCATAATCCTGAAAGAAAAAGAAAACAGCTGGTAACAGGATCAGACATAATGTTATAGTTAGAATAACCTTACTCTGCATATGGTAATGTTTGAACTGAAATTTATGAAGATAAATGTCTTCCCATGTAAAAAATCCAATTCCACCAATGATGATCAGTAACATGATCACAATGTTGATCACTGGATTTACCGCATATGATGTCAATGATACAAATGGATGCCATTTTGTTCCAAGAAGATCAAATCCTGCATTACAAAAGGCTGATACAGAATGAAAGATCGACATCCAGATTCCCCGTAATCCAAAATCATGACAGAAAACAGGCATCATGAATAACGCACCGATCAATTCGATCAATAAAGTTCCTTTTAAAATAAAACTCATCAATCGAACGATCCCTCCTACTTTCGGTGCAGAGATCGCATTTTGCATCGTGCTTCGCTGCATAATCGATATTTTTCTTCCTGATAATATAAATACGGATGTTGCTGTTGTTATAACTCCCAGACCTCCGATCTGTATCAGGAACATGATCACTGTCTGTCCAAAAACGGACCAGTAACTTCCAGTATCCAGAACTGCAAGCCCTGTCACACATACTGCAGAAGTTGACGTAAATAATGCTTTGTGAAATGGTGTTATGATTCCTTGAACCGATGAAATTGGCAGCATCAGGATCAATGCTCCAAAAAGGATCACTCCTGCGAACCCTAATATGATCACCTGAAATGATGTTAAATGTCTTTTTTTATGAATCCTCCATGGCATATATGATCTTACCTCTTTTTCAAATTATTTTATGACCTTTTGATCTTATCATCATTATATCTTTTATGATAAAAAGATAGTGTAAGGATATGTTCTCTTGTATTAAGATTGTATAAAGAAAAAAGGAGCATAATATGATTTCAAGAAAGAATCCTGCTTTACAGGATTCTCCGCCTGCGGCGGGTCGCTTCTGCCTCTGGGATTTCGTAAAAATATCTGTAAAATATAAAATCCATGAGAACACGATTTTTTAGGTTTGTTGTTCTCATGGATTTTATTGTTTCTTATTTTTTCAAGTATTCTTCAATCATACATTCATGCTTCTTTTCTTTTTACTATAATTAATTCCCACAAGCAAATATTACCTGCATATTTTGAATAGAATCTGGATATTTTTATCCTTAATCTGTTGCAATGCACTAACAGCACTCTTATTCCACTTCAATTCCACAACAAGTGCCGGATAATCATTTCGATATTCTGTTTTTGGAATAAACACAAAATCTGCGAACCCACGTCCTGTAGGAAATTCCCTGACCGGTTTAAAATAATACTGCATTGCACTCAAATAAGCTAATGCCAATACACTGCTGAGTGAATTTTCATTGTTATATTGAATTGCTGAAACATATTCCTCATGGATCTTCTCAATCTGAGCTGCAACTATTTCTCCATCCATATCCAAAGTTGCATCCAGTAAATCCTCTGATTCTTGCTGAAATTTCAGCATTTCATTCCATTCTTTTCTTTTTGTTGCACGAATCAGTTCTTGTCTTATCTCTTCATTCGGTACAAATGCCATCCTATTAACACTTGAATATGCTAAGTATCCCATATGAATCAAATATGTTAAAACGTCATCTTTATTTACAATATTCTCAACGTCATTTTGGAATGACCCAACATCTACTTCAACAGATGCTCCAGACACCATTTCAATAATTGCGGTCTTCAATCCATCAAAATCCATATTGATCAATGGAACAATCGAATCATAGGAAGCTGTTCCTGACCAATAACTCTGGAAATTTCCATCCGCCATCAGGCTTACAACTGCATTGGGATTATAAACATGATATTTTCCTAATTGGTATCCATCATACCAGCGTTTGACTTCTGTAAAATCCTTCTTATATGTCTCACAAAGTGCTTTTACTTCATCTTCTGTAAAACCGATATAAGAAGCTAAACATCCTGCATTCAACATGGAATATTCTCGGAAATTGTTAAGTGCTGATTGTGTTTTTTCTTTCTTGATCGGCAAGATGCCTGTAAGATAAGCGAGTTGAATATATTTCGTTGGTTCTGTTCCCTTAAACATACCTCTTAGGAATCGGATATACTCATCCTGCACCTTTTTGTTCGCTGATTCATCTCTGATCAGCACATCCCATTCATCAATGATAATGATAAATTTCCGTCCTGTCTTATCCTTAACCAGAGAAAGTGCATCTGGCAAAGATACCACTTCTTGACGTAAAATCTCTGGATAAACTTCACGCAATTCATCCAGCACAACTCTTGTGATATATGGCACAACATTATCCGCATCTTCGCAATTTATCAAAAACCATTGTACATCAATATGAATCACGTCATATTTATTCAAATGTTTCTTAAAATCTTCTGATTGTCCTATCTCAAGATCAGAAAACATCTTTTCTGATTCTGCTCCCTTACTGTAATATGCTGCAAGCATATTCGCTGCATATGATTTTCCAAAACGTCTTGGGCGGCTATTACAAATATACGCATCTGTAAAATCCAGAACTTCATTCATACATACGATCAATCCTGTTTTATCTACATAAATTCTGGAATTAAGTGCTGCTTGAAACGCACTATTATCTGGATTAACAAATCTGCCCATATTTTATACCTCTCCCATTCCTTTTACCTGTTTTTAATATTTCTCTATTTTACACACGTGTTCTTTTGTTTTCTTATCATAATTAATACCAATCAACAACAGATTATCCTGATACTCTTCCAAACTTTCAAAATACTTCTTATCTTTGATCTGCTTGATCGCACCTTCTGCGCTCTTATCCCATTTTAATTCAACTACCAATGCCGGTTTCTCTGCAAATTGTTTTTTCGGAATAAAGACCAAATCTGCAAATCCTTTTCCACCTGCCAGTTCTCTGTGAATGGTATAAAAATTCCTTGCTGCATATAATGCGAGTGAAATCGTATAACTCAATGCATTTTCATCATTATACTGGATATGTGATGTCTCAAAATGTGCCTGTTCAATGGCTTTCGATACCTGTTCTTCTCTGCCTTGCCAGATTGCATTTAATGTATCTGCAGAATCTTTTAGTGCTTTTGAAACAGATCCCCAGTCTGATACTGAAACTGTATTTACATATTCTGCCCGAATTTCACTATTTGGTATCTTGACTGTTTTTGTTTTATCATCATATGCAAGATATCCAAGATGGATCAATAATGTCAGTACATCATCTTCTGTACGAAACGTTGCCATATCATTCGTAAAACTTTCGGTATTCACCGCCACGCTTTCTCCAGCGATCATACTTAAAACATCATCTTTTAGATGCTCAAAATTCATATCAATATACATCTGTAATGCTTCAAAAGTCTCTGTCTGATTCCAGTAATTTGATATCTTTCGAAATCTCATACTATTTACAACCGATCTTGGACTATACACAGACAGTACTCCGTCAAATGAATATCCATCATACCAGTTCTTAACTTCTTCCATATCCATTCCGTATTGTTCACAGAGCTTTTTGACTTCTTGTTCTGTAAACCCGACATAACATGCTAAAGGTCCCGGGGCGATCATGGAAAATTCATCAAACATATTCAGTGCCGAATGTGTTCCATATTTCTTAATCGGTAAAATTCCTGTCATGTAAGATAGATAAATACATGCCTTATCTTTTAATAAGTCCCGTAGAAAATCTAAATATTTTTCCTGTGCTTCTTTATCTTGTTTATATTCCCTAAAAATGCAATCCCATTCATCAATGATCACAACAAATGGGTACTGCATTTGTGCATAAATATCCTGCATACACTCAATCAAATCTGTATCGTCAAAATAATCAACTTCTGGATATTCCATTTTCAAATCTCTGATCACAAGCTTCTTCACACGATCGATCAATTCTTCTACATTATGACTTCGACTTAGAAATTCCTGCATATTTAAGAATATGGTATTATATTGATTCAGATATTTTTCAAAATCTTTATCTTTTGCAATTTCAAACTTTCCAAATAATTCTTTTGAATTACAACCGCGGCTGTAATAAGCTGTCAGCATATTCGCAGCCATTGACTTCCCAAATCTTCTTGGACGGCTGACACAGACATAGTTTTGTGCTGTATCTAGTACGGAATTCGTATATTTTATCATCCCTGTCTTATCTACATAAATTTCAGACTGAATCATTCTTCTGAACTTTTCATTCCCTGGATTTAGATAATTTCCCATACGATCACCTCCTTGAATCAATTTTCTATAATATGAAAAAACTTCGTGCTCTTATCTATATTGATTATGATAGCACGAAATTTTAGCCGCCTCAACTTATATTAATTACATGAAATGAAAAAACACCTGCTCATAACATACATAAAATATACGTTACGATCAAGTGTCTTTTCATACAGTGATTATATATAGAATTTCTTCTATCCTAGTTGTTTACTGCAACATGTTTTGCCTGATCTGAATTGTAAACTTCTTCATCAACCAGACCTTCAGTTGCTGCTGTGATAACGGCTGCTGTTGCTGCTCCTGTTACATTTGTCATTGTTCTTGCCATGTCAACGATCGTTGAGATTGGTGCAAATACGACAACTAATTCGATTGGTAAGCCAAGTGCTGCAAATACAGCTGTTGATGTGATCGTCGCTGTTCCTGGAACCCCGACTGTTCCAACAGATACTACTAATGTGATCAGGATCAAAAATGCATACTGTGCAATTCCGTAATGATATCCTAACATATGAACACTAAATACCGCTGTTAATGCTGGCCAGATTCCTGCACATGCTGGCATTCCAACATTGGCTCCAAGACCTGCCGTAAATGATGCCACATCTCCATCAACTCCAAGTGCTTCTTTTAACTGTCTTAATGTAACCGGGATCGTACCAACACTGCTCTGTGTCGTAAATGCTACATACTGAGCTGGTGCGATTCCTTTAAAGAATTTAACAGGACTTAATTTTGCTACAAATTTAATTAATAATCCTTCTACTCCAAATGCCTGAACTGCACATAAGATATAAGATAATACTAATGTACTTAATAATGGCAGCAATTCCGTGACACTGCTTCTTCCAACGGCTCTTGCCAAGAAAGATAATACTGCATATGGTGTAAATCCAATGATCCAGTCAATTGCCTGTCCGATCACCTGATTCCCTGCATCAATAAATGCTTTAAATGGTTTTACGGATTCATTTTCTTTGGAAATTGCATTGTAAGATAATGCAATGATGATTGCAAATACGACGATCGGAATGATCTGTCCTTCACTCCAGTTTGTTGCGAAGTTGCTTGGGAATAAGTTTACGATCGTATCAACAACAGATGGAACTTCAACTTTCTGATATCCATCAGCTACTTTGTAAGCAAATCCATCACCAACTTTTAAGATGACTGCTGCGATCACTGTAATCGTACTTGCGATCGCTGTATTTAAGATCAGATAAAAGATTGACTTTCCACCGATTTTCTTTAAATGAATGGATTCGCTTAAATTTGTGATACTTGCGATGATACTAAATAACAGCATTGGTACAACAAGTGCTGTCAATACATTGGTATAGATACGTCCGAAAATCTCAACATATGTAAAATGATTTCCAAATCCCAGACCAACTGCGATTCCAAAAACTGTTCCTAATAATGTTAAAAGTCCGAAGTCTACGCCTTTCTTATAATCTAAATAATAGATAACCGCAAACAAAACAATTGTAACTGCTAGTGCGGCAAAATCTGCTGTGTTAATGCTCATTTTGTTACACATCCTCTCTTATAGTTTTTTCTTTTTCATAGTTTTCCAGTAGGAATTATTCGTATAATATCATTTCCTAGTAATACTGTCAAGAATATTTGATGCTTCTTTTTTTATACAATTGTGATTTGTAATGGTGTTGCATGTATGAGATAGAAATAAGATAAGAACAAATATTAT
>ENA-OQKC01000341-OQKC01000341.1-human-gut-metagenome-genome-assembly--contig:-NODE-341-length-20271-cov-3.546366_pt1 | contig 20271 bp, 19 predicted proteins | sample MGYA00242774_ERZ504790 | MGnify/ENA primary metagenome ERZ504790 (study PRJEB26092, sample SAMD00036419) | human gut metagenome | host: Homo sapiens | study: EMG produced TPA metagenomics assembly of...
TGATGACCTTGCGGCGTCGGGCCGGCTTGGGCCAAAGCTTCGGCGTTGTCGGCGGATATCTGGATGTCGTTGTCGCCATTGACGATCAGGACCGGCTGGTTTTACCTGCCGGATCACTTCGCGCGGATCGTATTGCATCCACGAGATCAGGTAAGGCTGTGCGGAAGGTCGGAAGATACCTTGTAAAATCGCGGGAATATCTTCGGTTGTTTTCCCTTGTTTGAGCCGGGAGAGGATAGACTGCACGTTGAGGATGAGTCCGGGATTGTAGGAGATCAGTTCGCGGGTGAGCTGGAGTTGCAGGATTTCGTCGATCGGATAGCCGGCTCCCGCCAGCGAGATGACGGCCGCGACGTCGGGCGATTCGGTCGCTGCGACCAATGCGACGAGCGAACCTTCGCTGTGCCCGGCAAGGATGATTTTTCGGAAGCCGCGCTCCTTGAGGTAATCCGTCAGGGCTTCGGCGTCGGCGATGTAGTCGGCCAGGCGCAGCCGGTCTTCCTGTTTGTAAAGTTCCGGATCTTGGTAACGGCTGCCTCCGATGCCCTGTTTGTCGTAGCGGAGCGAGGCGATTCCCTCTTTTTCGAGCGCACGGGCGAGCATGTAGTAGGTGTTGGTTATTAGGCCCGAGCCGCTGTTGCCGTTGCGGTCGGTCGGTCCCGAGCCGGCGATGATCAGCACCGCTGCGTCGCTTCCTTCGTCGGGTACGGTCAGCGTTCCGGAGAGTTTGCCCCAGGAACGGGAAACCGAGATTTCCTCCTCTTTGGACTGGGAGGGAAGCGCCGCAAGCAACAGCAGTCCGGCGATGAGGTATCTGAATGTTTTCATGGTCGCTGTGTTTGTTAATCGAATCGTTACAGGAGATCGGCGAGCCTCTCCAGTCCGATGCTGTGCGATCCTTTGACCAGGATCAGGGCCTGCGATACGGGATGTTTCCGGAGCTCTGCGGCCAGTACTTCCTGCGACGGGTAGAGAGTCGTGTCGGCGGGTCGGGATTCCAGGCTGCGGTAAGCCTTCGCGAAATGCGGTCCGACCAGCAAGATACGGGCATCGGGAATTTCGGCGGCGAGGGAGATGATATGGCGGTGTTCCGCATCCGACCAGTCGCCCAGTTCCAGCATATCGCCCAGCAGAGCGAAGCGGCGCTTGCAGGGGTATTCTTTGAACATCGCCAGCGCAGCCTTCATGCTGTCGGGGTTGGCGTTGTAGCAGTCCTCAATGACGTCCATGCTGCCTGCGTGGACCACCTTCTGGCGCATACCGGTCTGCTCGAAATCGGCCAGACCCGCGATGACGCCCTCGGGCGCGAGGCCCAGACGGGTGGCGGCGGCGTAAGCGGCCAGCGCATTCGCCACGTTGTGACGTCCCATCGCAGGGATCGTCACCTCATAGCGGCCTGCATTTTTATCGCAGAGGGTGAAGGCCATGCCATCGCCCTCCTGCCGGACATCGAGGGCGCAGACGTCGGCGTTCTCGTCGCCGAGGCTGAACCACACGGGCCGGACATGGGCGGGCAGAGCGGCTTTGCGCAGGAAGGGGTCGTCGCCGTTGAGCACGAGGGGCGAACCCTCGGCAAGGCCGGCGCAGATCTCCAGCTTCGCCTTGCAGATGTTCTCCTGACTGCCCAGATTGCCGATGTGAGACACACCGATGCAGGTGATGATGCCCACATCGGGGCGGGCGCACTTTGCCAGACGCTCGATCTCACCGGCGTGGCTCATGCCCATCTCCACGACAGCGTACTCCGTATCCCTGCCGATGCGGAACATGGTGCGGGGCAGGCCCAGCTCATTGTTCTGGTTGCCTTCGGTCTTGATGGTATTGCCAAAGCCCGCGATGGCGGCGTAGGTCATCTGTTTGGTGGTGGTCTTGCCCACGCTGCCGGTGACGCCCACCACCTTCGGGTGGAACTGGCTGCGGTAGTTTGCGCCCATGACCATCATGGCGTGGTAGCTGTCGGGGCTGATGACCGCCCGTTCAGCCGGGACGCCCTCCACCGGGTGGTTGAGGACGACATAGGCCGCGCCCTCTTCCAGCGCCTTGGCCGCGAAATCGTGGCCGTCGAAGCGCTCACCGGGGAAAGCCACAAAGATGCAGCCGGGGCAGACCTCGCGGCTGTCGGTGGTCACGAGGCCGATGGGCTGGCTGTCGGCGAAGCCCTCGGGGGCAAGGCCCTTCAAAAGCAGGTCTGCTGCGATTTTTTCCATAATAAATCTCCTTATCCGCAAGTGATGGTGACGACGGTGCCTTTCTGGACGCTGGAGCCGGCGGCCTCGCTCTGGCTCTGCACGGTACCGGCGCTGTCCCCCGCCACCTGACAGTTCAGGCCGGCGGCGGTCAGCATCTGGCGGGCAAAGTCGGCACTCTTGCCGCTGACGTCCGGCACTTCCGTGTGGCTGCCGGAATAGGTATCGGTGTAAAGATAGATGGTGGTGCCGCTGTCCACCGTTGCGCCCGCGTGGGGGTACTGGTAGGTGACGACGGCGGCGGTCTGGTTGCTCTCGCTTTCCACGAGCTGATGCTTGAGGCCCTTGGTATTCAGGGAGACCTGCGCATTGCTCCACTCCTTGCCCACGAGGTTCGGCACCTTGACGGTGTTCTGGCTGCGGTCGATGCCGTCGGTGGCAATGCCCAGATAGGGGGCTATCTCACTGATGATGTTGCCGACCACAGGCGCAGCCAGGATGGACGAATAGTCGGTGTGAGCATTGTTGGGGTCGTCCAGCATGACGTAGACCAGAATTTCGGGGTCGTTGGCGGGCAGGACGGCGGCAAAGGAGGCGACCTTCTTGTAGTCGCCGTCGGCGCGGCGCTCCATGTTCAGCTGCTCGGACGTACCGGACTTGCCGCCGATGCGGTAGCCCGCGACGTAGGCGTTGGAGCCGCCGCCGGTGGTGGTGCCGTCGCCCACCTCATACTCCATGATCTGGCGGATGGTCTCGCTGGCGCTCTTGCTGATGACCTGACGGCGGACGTTCGCGCCGATCTCCTCGACGACATTGCCGTTCTGGTCGGTTATCTTATCCACCACATGAGGGGTGACGAGGTAGCCGCCGTTGACGGCTGCCGAGATGGCGGTGCAGACCTGCAGTGGGGTCACAGCCATTGCCTGACCGAAGGAGGAAGACGAAAGCTCGACCTCGCCCAGCTGGCTCTTGGTGTAATACTTCATCATGCCCGTCTCGTTGGGCAGGTCCACGCCGGTGCGCTCGGTGAAGCCGAAAGCGTCGAAGTAGTCGTAGAAGACGCTGGGACCCAGCCGCTGACCCAGCTGGATGAAGTAGATGTTGCAGCTGTTCCGGAGGGCCTCGGCGAGGTTCTGGACGCCGTGGGCCTTCTTACCGGCGCAGTGATACGTCTCTTTTGCCACGCCGTAGGCACCGGAGCAGTTGAAGGTGGTGTAATAGGTGGCCTTGCCCGAGTCCACACCCATGGCGGCCGTGATGACTTTGAAGACGCTTCCGGGGTAGTACAGCTCGGTGATGGTCTTGTTCTTCCACTGGATGTCGCGGTAGGTGCCGGTGTAGTCAGGGGCTTCTTCCGGTATCTTCTTGCCCTGCTCGTCCCGGAGATAGTTGCCATTGGCGTCTTTCTTGTAGATGGTGTAAATCTCCGGCTCGGCGTTCACCTGCTCATTCAGATAGGCCAGGTTCTCGCTGAAATCCAGCGGAGCGTTGGGGTCGAAGTCAGGCTTCGAGGCCATGGCAAGGATGGCACCGGTCTTGACGTTCATGACGATGGCTGCGCCGCGGTTCTCGACCGTGTTGGCGTAGATGGCCTCGTTGAGGTAGCGCTCCACGACCTCCTGCACATTGACGTCCAGCGACAGCACCAGATTGGAGCCATCCTTGGCGGCGTAGGTGGTGGCGTTGGCGTCGGCGATGGCGTTGCCGTAGGCATTGCGGAGGGTGATGGTGCGGCCATTGACGCCCGCGAGGGTGTCATCGTAGGATTTTTCGAGGCCGTAGAAGCCCTCGCCGTCGCCGTTGCAGAAGCCCAGCACCGATGCGGCGAACGCGCCGTAGGGGTAATCGCGCTGGAAGCTCTTGGAGGAAGAGACGGAGACACGGCCCTTTTTGATGACGGTGCCGTCTTCCAGAGTCTTGGCTTTGGCGTGATCTTTATTATATTCGCTGATGTATTTCTCAATGGAGAGCTTGACGGCGTTGTTCACCTTGGTGGCCAGCACCTGATAGGACGAGCCGTTTTGGGCCAGCGCATCATGCACGGTCTGGTACTGGGTCTGATATTCTGCCGAAGAGGTATCTACGCTGTCCAGACTCTCGCCGTCGCCGGAGAGCAGCCGCAGGGTGAGCTGGCGGCTCACATCGGCCAGCGTCGTCTCGTCCACGGTCTTGACAGCCTCACCCGTCTCCTCGACGGTCTGGCTGGTGAAGAGGGCCGTGCTGTAGCTGGGATCGGCCCAGATGGTCCATACTACGCTGGTGGACGCCAGCGTGATGCCGGAGGCATCGTAGATCTCGCCGCGGGTGGCCTGGATGGTGCTGTCCAGCAGCTGCTGCTGGGCCGCATACTGGCGGAAGGTCGCGCCCTGTTTTATCTGGATGTTATACAGGCTGTGGGTGACGATGCCCGCAGCCGCCACTACAAAAAATACCGCCGCGCCGAAGCTGAAATGCCGCAGCCGCGCACTGAGGCGCTCGTGCGGGTCGCTGCGGCGGAGGCGGTAGTAGATGCTCTTATGCTGGTCGTTGGAGGGCTTGTTTTGCATGGTATTCTCCTGCAGAAACCAGAAAAGCGTGCGCTGCCGCACGCTTTTCTGTCTGTTTGCTTATTTTGCGCTGCGGACGGAAGCCAGAATGGTCATGGCACCGTCGTGCAGGAAATCCGTCCACTGGTGGACAGCCGACTCTCTGCGCACCAGTACGCTGTCGCTGTCGAGGCGGATGTAGGTGAGCTGGCTCTGGTCCATCTTCATGAGGCCCAGCCGCCCGGCCACTTCTTCCACGCTGGTGATGTTGGTCTTGCTGTTGAGGACACTGTTATAGTAGGTGTACTGGCTCTGCTCGCTCACGAGTTCCGCTTTGGCCTTCTGGATCTGGTCGTTGACCTCCACCAGCTGGGCCTCGCTCCACAGCAGGCTTACCGCAAAGCCTGCCAGCAGCGCCATCGAGATCAGTTGAAGCGCGTGCTGCATGGCCGCCTGGAACGGGCTGAGACGGCGTTTGCCGCCCTTTTCCACCCGCAGTGCGACCTTGCGCTGAGTCTGAGGCGCTTTTCTGCGACGCACCTCAGACGACATATCATAAGCTGGCTGACCCATAGTTGATCTCCTCCTCTTACACTGAGCGGCGTCTTATCCGGCTCAGAGTTTCTCCAAAACGCGCAGATGAGCAGAACGGCTGCGCCGGTTCTCCTCCAGTTCCTGCTTGTCGGCCTCGATGGGCTTCCGGGTAATGAGCTTTGCCTTCGCCTTGCCGCCGCAGACGCAGACCGGGAACTCCGGCGGGCAGGTGCAGGCGGTGGACCAGCGGCGGAACTTGTTTTTCACCAGCCGGTCCTCCAGCGAATGGAAGGTGATCACACACAGCCTTCCGCCCGGGGCAAGGTGGTCGAAGATGGTATCCAGACCTTCCTCCAGAGCGTCCAGCTCGTGGTTGACCGCGATACGCAGCGCCTGAAACGTGCGCCGCGAGGGATTCTTGTTCTTGCGCCGCTCCGCAGGCGGCATGGCGCCGGCCACGATGTCGGCCAGCTGCAAAGTCGTCTCGATGGGGGCCGTCTCGCGGGCCTCCACGATGCGGCCGGCGATCTGCCATGCATAGGGCTCTTCGCCGTAGTCCCGCAGGATGCGGGAGAGCTCTTCCCGGCTGGCGGTGTTCACGAGGTCTGCCGCCGTCTCCCCCTGCTGGCTCATCCGCATATCCAGCGGGGCGTCTGCCCGGTACGAAAGCCCCGGGCCGCGTCGTCCAGCTGATGGCTGGAAACGCCGAGGTCCAGCAGCGCACCGTTTATCTTCTCGATGCCGAGGCTCTCGAGGGCTTGTCCGGCGTAGCGGAAGTTTATCTGCACCACCGTGGCCGGAAGCCCGGCCAGCCGCGCCCTGGCGGTCTGCACCGCGTCGGGGTCCTGGTCGAGGGAGACGAGCCGCCCGCCTTTTGCGCCGTCCAGCCGGAGGGCGATCTGGCGGGAGTGCCCCGCGCCGCCCGCCGTGCCGTCGAGATAGGTGCCTGCCGGGTCGATGTTCAGTCCGTCGAGGCACTCGTTCAGAAGCACGGGGATATGCTCAAACGAGGCCGGGTCGAACTGTGCCAAATCTTCTGTCTGAGTCACCGCGCCCAGCCTCCTTTCGTTTCGTGTTCCGAGCCGTCCGATACGCCGGACATCTCCCGGGGAGTTTGTCCCCTTTTCTGCTCTGTCATGATACCTGACGACTCTATTTTATTTTAGCAAATCGAAACGCCGAATGCAAGTTTTTTCCTGCGCTTTTTTCCTACAAAATGTTACAAAAAAAGCCCCTGCGAATCGTCATTTTTACTCGCAAGGGACTGGATTCAGGTCAGGAGCGGCCCATCACGCGCCGCGGCGGGGGTTCTGGCGCAGGTTCGCGCGGACATTTTTCACCTGGGCGGCGTTCTCAGACATCGTCTCCTCGGTGGTTTTCAGCATATTATCGCAGTAATCCGTGACCGTCTGGCGGACGGTGCGGGCCTCGGTCTGGGCAGCGGAGACGATCTCGGACGCACGCTGCTGGGCGGCGCGGACGATCTCGGCCTCGCTCACGAGGATGCGGGCGCGCTCTTCTGCCTTCTTGACGATGGCCTGTGCCTGCGCGTTGGCCGACTCGATGAGCTGGGCGCGGTCGCTGACGATGGACTGGGCCTGACGCAGCTCCACGGGGAGGTTTGCGCGGATGTCATCGAGATAGTCCCGAATTTGTTCCACATCCACGATGCGCTTGCCGCCCGAAAGGGGCATTCCGGTGCTCTCTTCCAGCAGGTCTTCGATGGTATCCAAAAGCTCGTTGACGTTCATCACGCTTCTCCTTCTTCCTCTGCGGCGTCTGCCATGGGTCTCACATATTTCCAGAGCAGGACTTTGCCGTACTTATACTGCTTCTTCAGCTGTAAGCCGCCCACTTCGGCGGGGAGGACGAGTTTCGTCTCGCTCTCGCAGATGACGATGCCGCCGGGGGCGACGCACTTGTCCACGATGGGGAGGATATTTTCCAGCGTGCCGTTGTGGAAGGGCGGGTCCAGCAGCACCAGATCGAACTGCTCCCGGCAGGCCGAGAGGAAGCGGGCCGCTTCGCCGATGTTGACGCGGCTGCGGTCGAATACGCCGCAGTTCTTGCAGTTCTTCATGACGATGTTCACGGCCTCGCGGTTCTCGTCCAGGAACACGCAGCGGGCAGCGCCCCGGCTCAGCGCCTCAATGCCCAGCTGGCCGCTGCCTGCGTACAGGTCCAGCACACGGGCTCCGGGCAGGTCGAACTGGACGATGCTGAACATCGCCTCCTTCACCTGGTCGAGGGTGGGGCGGGTAATATCCGTGCCGGGCAGCGCTTCCAGCCGTCTGCCGCGGGCTTCTCCTGCAATGACTCGCATGGTTTTGGCCTCCTTCGGGTCTTTCCTGTTATCGTAACTTCATATTATCGTCATACCGCCGGTCTTTGTCAAGGGCAGCGTCATGATTCGTTGCGTTACGGTCATGAATGTGCTAAAATCATACCAGAACGCCGCTTTTTCGGGCGTACAAAAGGAGAGTATTTATCATGAAAGTCCTGCTCATCAACGGCAGCCCCCACGAGAAGGGCTGCACCTATACCGCACTGAGCCTCATCGCCGGGGAGCTGAACGCCGCCGGCGTCGAGACGGAGATCCTGAACGTCGGCACAAAGCCCGTGGGCGGCTGCATCGGCTGCGGCGGCTGTGCCGCCGGCAAGGGCTGCGTCTTCGGCGGCGTGGTCAACGAGGCCATCGAGAAAGCCAAGACTGCCGACGCCTTCGTCTTCGGCACGCCGGTGCATTACGCTTCCGCCTCCGGCAACATGACCAGCTTCATGGACCGTCTCGCCTACGCGGGCGGCAGGTATCTGGCCTACAAGCCCGCCGCCATCTGCTGCTCGGCCCGCCGCGCCGGCACCACATCCACCCTCGACCAGCTGGTGAAGTACCCCGAGTTCTTCCATATGCCGCTGGTGAGCGGCTCCTACTGGCCCATGGTCCACGGCTCGAACCCCGAGCAGGTGCTGCAGGACGCCGAGGGCTGCGCCGTCATGCAGGAGCTGGGCCGCAACATGGCCTGGCTGCTCCGGTGCATCGAGGCCGGCAAAGCCGCAGGCATCCAGCACCCGGAGAATCCCCGCAGACCCATGACCAACTTTATCCGCTGAGCTTTTTCAAAGAAGGGCCGCGTTCCCGGCGGGAACGCGGCCCTTCTATCTGAAATTTTATTCAGAAACCGATAAAATCCGGCGCGGATTCTTTTTTCGTTCATAACTTTGTGGTAGCATAGGAACTAAAGTATTTTGCCACGGAGAACATTTGCCATGGAACACTACGATTGGAACGACGGCTGGCTCTTCACCCCGGTCTTTGACCCCGCCATCGTGCGGCCGGAATGCCCGGAGCTGACCCTTGAGCCGGTGCGCCTGCCCCACACAGTCAAGGCCCTGCCCTACAATTACTGCAACGAGAACGACTACCAGAAGCTTTCGGGCTACCGGCGGGAGTTTTTTGCGCCCAAAGAATGGGAGGGCCGCACCGTCCTGCTCACCTTCGGAGCCGTGGCCCATGACGCCACGGTGTTCTGCAACGGGCGGCGGGTGTTCCACCACAGCTGCGGCTACACCGCATTTACCGTCGATCTGACCAGTGCTCTCCATCCGGGCCAGAAGAACGTGGTGGCTGTCCGCTGCGACAGCCGCGAAGATCTGAACATCCCGCCCTTCGGCGGGCAGATGGACTTTCTGACCTACGGCGGCATCTGCCGCGCCGTCTGCCTCGACGTGAAAGAGCCCGCCTACCTGCGGGACATCTTCATCGAGACGAAGGCCGAGGGCGATTTCCGCATCTACACGGCCACCGTGGGCGAGACCGTCGGCTGCACGTTACAGGCCGAGATCCGCAGCCCCTCGGGCAGCCGGGCGTTCTACACCGGCGAGCTGTCGCTGCCCATCACCGGCGCACTGAACAGCGTCCATCCGTGGAGCATCGAGCATCCCACCCTCTACACCCTGACCGTCCGGCTCATCCGTCCCGGCACCGGCGGCCTGCCCGACCGGGTGCTGGACGAGAAAAGCTGCCGGTTCGGCTTCCGCACCCTGCAGTTCGTGGCAGGCGGGCTCTACCTCAACGGCCAGCGGGTGGAGCTGCGGGGCCTCAACCGCCGCCAGAGCTATGCCTATCAGGGCTATGCCATGCCCGACAGCATCCAGCGGCTGGACGCTCAGCTCCTGAAAAAGCAGCTGGGCTGCAACGCCGTGCGCCTCACCGCGCCCCCCAGCCCCGCCTTCCTCGATGCTTGCGACGAGCTGGGCCTTTTGGTCTTTGTGGAGATGCCCGGCTGGCAGCACGTCGGCGACGACATCTGGAAAGCGCAGGCTCTGCAGAACTGCCGCGAGATGGTCTGCCAGTGCCGCAGCCACCCCAGCATCTTTTTGTGGGGCGTGCGGGTCAGCGGCAGCGCCGACGACGAGAGCTTTTATAAGCGCACCAACGAGACGGTGCGCCGCCTCGACCCCACCCGCCCCACGGCCGGTACCCGCAGCACCCGCCGCAGCCAGCTTCTGGAAGATGTTTACGCCTATGCCGACTACTCCTACCACGGGCGCGGCGTCGGGTGCGAGGCCCGCACCGCCGTCACCCCCGACACCCGGAAAGGCTATCTCATCAGCGAGTTCGAGGGCGCCCAGTTCCCGGCCAAGTCCTTCGACGACGAGCCCCACCGCCTGGCGCAGGCCCTGCGCTACGCCGCCGTCCTCAACGACACCATCGCTCAGCAGGGCGTGGCGGGCAGCTTCGGCTGGTGCATGACCGACTACAACACCCACCGCGAATTCGGCAGCGGCGACCGCATCAGCTATCAGGGTGTGATGGATATGTTCCGCAGCCCGAAGCTTTCTGCCGCCGTCTACGCCAGCCAGAAGACGCCCCGCTCCCCTTCCGACATCGTGCTCGAAATTTCATCCAGCATGGCGCTGGGCGACCATCCGGGCGGTTTTGCGGGGGCGTGCTGGGCGTTCACCAACGCCGAAAGCCTGCGGCTCTACCGGGACAACGACTTCGTAGCCGAGTTCACCCCCGACCGCCGGGGCCGCTTTGCGGCTCTGCCCCACCCGCCCATCGAGATCCACGATTTCGTGGGCCTGCTGCTGGAGAAATACGAGGGCATCGACCGCACTGCCGCGCCGCAGGTGGCCGCCATCCTCAACGAGATGCGCCGGGACGCCATGGAGCTTTCGCCCCTGTCCCGGGCGCGGATGTACTCGCTGCGCCTGAGCTGGAACGAGCTGGTGCAGCTTTACTACAAATATATCGGCGTGCTGGGCAGTCCCGCTGCCGTCTACCGCTTCGAGGCCGTGTGGCATGGCCGGGCCGTCCGCACCGTCGTGAAGGAGCCGGTGCAGAGCGTCCGGCTGGAATGCACCGTCCACAATCCCATCCTGACCGACGGCCCCACCTGGGACTGTGCCGCCGTGAGCCTGCGGGCCATCGACCAGAACGGCAATCTCCTGCCCTATTGTGGTGAGGCCGTTCAGCTGAGCGCAGAGGGGCCGCTGCGCATCCTCGGCCCCAGCGTCGTCCCTCTGCGGGGCGGCATGGCAGGCACCTATCTCGCCACCACCGGCGAGGCCGGCCCGGCCAAGCTCCACTGCCGGATGGAGGGCGCTTTGGACACCGAAGTTTCCCTCACCATCCGCTGCCGAGAAGAGTGAGCGGCACTCAAGTGCCGTCTCTTTACGATAGGTTTGCACTCTGTTCAAAATTTTCTCATGGTTGCATGGTATCCTGAAAGCAGAAAAATACAGAGGGGCGGCGCACCCGCCCCTCTTTATGAGGAAGGACGTTTATGAAAGAAAAGATACGCCAGTTCATGATAGGCCGCTACGGCACCGATGGTCTGAACCAGTTTTTGAGCATCGCCTCTCTCGTGCTGATCCTGGTCTATATCCTCACCCGTCTGCCGCTGCTGCTGTACGTCGGCGTGGTGCTGCTGGGCTTCTGCTACTACCGGATGTTCAGCCGCAACATCTCCAAGCGCACCGAAGAAAATTATAAATACTACGCCGTGAAGGACCGCATCCGCAATAAGTTCAGCGGCCTGAAGGACCAGTGGGACAACCGCAAACTCTACCACTATTACCGCTGCCCCCAGTGCCGCCAGAAGCTGCGCGTTCCCCGGGGCCGGGGCCGCATCCAGATCTCCTGCCCCCGCTGCGGCACCCAGTTCATCAAGAAGAGCTAACGTATGTTTGGATATGTCATCCCGAATCAGGCCGCGCTGGACGACGAGGCCAAGGCCCGCTACCGCACGGCCTACTGCGGCCTCTGCCGCCGCATCGGTGCGCTCCACGGCCTGCGGGGCCGTCTGACGCTGAGTTACGATCTGACGTTTCTGGATCTGCTGCTTTCCAGCCTCTACGAGGGTGAGAGCGAGTGCATCACCGGCAGCGGCCACTGCCCCATCCACCCCATCCGGAAGATAAATTGGCGGCACAGCGGCCCCACCGACTACTGCGCCGATATGAGCGTGGCGCTCCACTACTACAACGCCGCCGATAAATGGAACGACGACCGCAGCCTGCTGGGCCTCGGCTTCGAAAAGCTGCTGGACTCCCCTGCTCAGACCGCCGCACAGCGCTGGCCCCGACAGTGCAATGCCATCCGCACCTGCCTCGACCGGCTGGCTCAGCTGGAAGCCGCGGGCAGCGAAGACCTCGACGCTGTGTCGGGCTGCTTCGGCGAATTGATGGCCGAGCTGTTCGACTATAAGCAGGACCACTGGTCGCCGGAGCTGCGGAGCATCGGCTTCCATCTGGGCAAATTCATCTACCTGCTGGACGCCTACGATGACCTGGCACGGGACGAGAAAAAGGGCGCATACAATCCGCTGCGCACCCTCAGCCGTCAGCCCGGCTACGAGGAAGAGATGCGGGACATCTTCGAGCTGCTGTTGGCCCGGTGCGCCAGAAGCTTCGAGCGTCTGCCCTGCGTAGAGGACGCGGACCTTCTGCGGAACATCCTGTATTCCGGCGTGTGGCTCAAATACAACTGCAAACAGGCCAAAGAGGCTCAGAAAAAGTAACCAATTCCGCCCAAAAGGCGGATTTTGTCTTGATTTTGCAGGCACTGTCCTGTAGACTGTAATATTGTATGGAACGAAAAGGCCGCGCATGGCCTGAGAGACGTGAGGAAGTAGACCCATGAGAGATCCCTATGAGGTGCTGGGCATCCAGCGCGGCGCAACCGACGACGAGATAAAGAAAGCCTACCGTGCCAAGTGCAAGCGCTGGCACCCCGACCTGAACCCCAACGACCCCACCGCCGAGGAGCACTTCAAAGAGGTGCAGGCAGCTTACGACGCCATCACCAAGGGCGATACCGGCCCCCAGATGGGCGGACAGCCCGGCGGCGGTTACGGCTACGGCCAGCAGGGTTATTATCAGGGCGGCTACCAGCAGGGATACGACCAGGGCTACAGCCAGAACGGCTGGCAGCAGGGCGATTTCGGCTTCGGGTTCGACCCGTTTGGTTTCGGATTCGGTTTTTGGCGGCTACCAGCAGCAGAGCGGGGCCAGCTACTCCGGCTCTGACAGCCCCGAGATGCAGGCGGCCCGCAACTTTGTGGCCAATGGCCGCTACGCGGAGGCCCGCCGGGTGCTGGACGGCATGAACAGCCGCTCGGCACGGTGGTACTACCTCTCCTCGCTGGCCAATCAGGGCCTCGGCAACAGCATCGACGCGCTGCAGGACGCCCGCCGCGCCGTTCAGCTGGACCCCAATAACACCGAGTACCAGATGCACCTGCGCCGGATGCAGAATCCCGGTCAGACCTACCGCACCCAGACCTCCTACGCCCAGCCCGGCGGGCTGATGCGCTGGTGCTGGAGCATGATCTTGCTCAATCTGCTCTGCAACTGCTGCTGTGGCGGCGGCTGGGGCTGGCGGTTCCGGATGTAAATAAGACAGAAAAAACCTCCCGTGCTGACGCACAGGAGGTTTTTTCTTTTGATGTTAATTGATAATGATAGTCCGTGTGATCTTCTCGCAGGAATAGTTGCCGGAGACTGTTGCCGTCTGGGTGTAGATACCCGGCTGCGTCGGGAACTCCGTGGACTTGCTGCTGAACAGGCCCTTCTTTTTATAAGTACAGGTGACCTTGGCATTATCGACCACCACGCCGTCCGACTCCAGCAGAGCGCCGACATTGTGTGCCTCAGCCTCGGCCAGCGTCATCCCGGCGGGCAGGTCTTCGGCCCAGTAGAGGCGGACGCCCTCGGTCTTGGGCTTTATCTTGAACATGGCCACACCGGCGGTGTTCAGATCGCCGGATTCCAGCGCCACGGCACCCGCGACATAGCGGCCCGAATCCACGGGCTGCTCATCCAGATAGATGCGGCTGAACGCACCCTCGGGAAGGTAGCGGCGGATGAGCTCGAGGGAGAGCTTCAGGCCCATGGACATATCCTTCAGGGTGGGGATATAGAATTTCAGGGTATCCATCACCTTGACGACCTCATCGGCCACGCCCAGCAGCACACTGACGTCGTTGCCGTCGATGAGCTGTTTGACATAGGCGTAGACATTGAACTCTTCTACCTGATCAGGGGTCTTGGACATCTTGCGGGGCAGGGGTATCATCTTGAGCAGGGTGCGGAGCTTATCGGAGAGCACGAGGGTGACGTAGCCCTTGGCTTCGCCCTTGATGCCCAGCACCACGCCGATATACTGCGCGTCCGCCGGGCGGGTGACCACCGACAGCTCGAACGGGGAGCCATAGACCAGCTTGCCGGAAGCCTGCAGACGGATGGAGACGACTTCATTCGTCTCTTCCAGCCGGGTCTGAGAGGCGCGGGGCAATTCGGTCTCTGCCGAGGCGGCCAGCACCGGGGTCACCATGCTCAGCATGAGGGCTGCTGTGAGAAGCAGCGAAAGCAATCTTTTGGCCTTCATATGGACAAACCTCCTGTATTCATCATCTTCAGCCGGGCGGGCCGCACAGGCTGACACTCCGGCTGATATAATTTTACCGCAAATCCCTGCTGTGGTCAATGACGGGATTCAAGCGCATCCGCTTGCGAAAAGACCGCCGCCCCGGCGGGGCAGCGGCCTCAGGAAATTTTATCGCAGCATCACAGGATGCGCACCCGGACGACGGCGGGGATGGCCGAGAGCTTCGCGGCCAGTGCATCATTCACGGCACCGGTGGCGTCCAGCATGGTGTAGGCCATGTTCTTCTTGCTCTTGTTCACCATGTTCTCGATGTTCAGGCCCGCCTCCGTGGTCAGGGCGGTGATCTGGCTGATCATGCCCGGCTCGTTCTTGTGGATGATGCAGATGCGCTTGCCGCCGGCGCGGGGCTGATGCACCTCGGGCATGTTCACCGAGTGGGTGATGTTGCCGTTCTTGAGGTAGTCGCTGATCTCCTGGGCGGCCATGACCGCACAGTTGTCCTCGGCCTCCGGGGTGGAAGCGCCCAGATGAGGCGTGCAGATGACGCCCGGACGACCCAGCAGAGCTTCCGTGGGGAAGTCGGTCATATAGCCGGACACTTTGCCGGTGTCAAGGGCTTCCAGCAGGGCGTCGGTGTTCACCAGCTCACCGCGGGCGTAGTTCAGCAGCCTGACACCGTCCTTGCAGAGGGCCAGCGTCTGGGCATTGATAGTGTCCTTGGTGGTGGGCAGATACGGCACATGGATGGTGATGTAGTCGCAGAGGGGCAGCATATCATTCAGGTTGACGCAGTGACGGACCTGACTGCTCAGGTTCCACGCAGCATCAATGGAGATATAGGGGTCATAGCCGTAGACTTCCATCCCCAGCTCGATGGCACAGTTGGCGACGCGGGAGCCGATGGCGCCCAGGCCGATGACGCCGAGGGTCTTGCCCTTGATCTCGTTGCCCACGAACTGCTTTTTGCCCTTCTCCACGCTCTTTGCCATGGCGGGGTCACCGGCAAGACCCTGAGTCCACTGGGCGGCAGCCGCCACATTGCGGCTGCCTGCGATGAGCATACCGATGACCAGTTCCGCCACAGCGTTGGCGTTGGCACCGGGCGTGTTGAACACCACGATGCCCTGCTCACTGCACCGGTCAAGAGGAATATTGTTGACACCGGCACCGGCGCGGGCAATGGCCAGCAGGTTGTCATCGAAGGTGGTGTTCAGCAGGTCGGCGCTGCGGACAAGGATGCCGTCGGGGGCGTCGGCGTCCACCGAGACATCGAACAGGTTTTTGTTCAGCTTTGCCAGGCCCACCGGGCTGATGGCGTTCAGGGTTTTGATGGTGAACATACTTTCCTATCTCCTATACACAAAAACTCATGCATTCTCTTTGCGGAACTTCTCCATGAAGTCCACCAGCTTGTCGATGCCCTCGGCTGGCATTGCGTTGTAGATGGAGGCGCGCATACCGCCCACGAGGCGGTGGCCCTTCAGGTTGACGAAACCGGCGTCTGCGGCCTCGGCGCAGAACTTCTTGTCGAGGTCGGGGTCAGGGCTGGTGAAGGTGACGTTCATGGTGCTGCGGTAGCGGTGCTCCACGGGATTGTTGAAGAAGTCCTGACCATCGAGGTAGTCGTACAGGACCTTGGCCTTGGCCTCGTTGATCTTCTGCATATTGGCAAGGCCGCCGATGTCGTTTTCCAGATACTTGAGCACCAGACCGGTCATGTAGATGCACCAGCAGGGCGGCGTATTGTACATGCTGTCCTTGGCCAGCAGGGTGGTGTAGTTCATCATGGTGGGTACATTGTCGGCGGCGTGACCCAGCAGGTCGTCCCGGACGATGGCGATGGCCATGCCGGCGGGGGCGACGTTCTTCTGGACGCCGAAGTAGATGCAGCCGTACTTGGTGACGTCCACGGGCTTGGAGAGGATCATGGAGCTCATATCCGCCACCAGCGGCACACCCTCCACCTGAGGCACCTCGACATACTGGGTGCCGAAGATGGTGTTGTTCTGGCAGATGTGGATGTAGCTTGCATCCTTGTCGTAGTCGATGGCGTTCACGTCCGGGATGTAGGTGAAGTTCTTATCCTTGCTGGACGCGACGATCCTGGCCTCGCCGAACTTTGCAGCTTCCTTTGCGGCCAGATTGGAGAAGTTTCCGGTGACGATGTAGTCGGCCTTGCCGGTGGTCATGAAGTTCAGCGGCACCATGGCGAACTGCTGGGTCGCGCCGCCCTGGAAGAAGCCGACCTTATAATGATCGGGAATGTTCATCACCCGGCGCAGGGTGGCTTCGGTGTCGGTGATGATGGCGTCGAACCACTTGCTGCGGTGGCTCATCTCCATCACGCTCTGGCCGCTGCCGCCGTATTCGAGCAGCTCTGCCTGAGCCTGCTTGAGCACCTTTTCGGGCAACATGCTGGGACCTGCGCTGAAATTATAAACTCGTGCCATGACGTGTTCTCTCCTTTTCCTCTATCTGACGGCCCGTTCGGGCGTTGTGCTCTGGATTTGTCCGTAGTATAATGGTTTTTGGGGGTGCAAAACAAGAGCATCTTTGCACAAAGTTGAGCCGTCAAAGCCCGGGCGGGCGCACGAAGCGCACAAATGTCCCCGTGCAGAGGACATTTTCAGAGACATTTGTAAAACAGATAGTGAAGAGCCGCATGACTGCTGGGTTTTCTGCTCTTGTCCTTTCTCCTGATTTTTGCTATAATGGCAGCATCTGAGACAAATGTAAAATCAAGTTTTTCACTCAAAAAGGAGAGATGGCCCCCATGTATGGCATTCCGGACAGGCTGAAAGCCCTCTCGGCGGCGGAGGAACAGGTGCTTCTGGCCCTGTGGGACTGCAAACCGCCCGTGTCGCGGCGGGACATCGGTGCGCGTCTGGCCGAAAAAGGCTGGGCCGCCTCCACCGTGCTGAACTTTTTATACCGGCTGGAAGAGAAGGGCTGGGTCACCTGCGCCAAGGAGCAGAACCACAACCTCTACGCCCCCACCGTCACCCGCCGGGCCTACGGCGTCTACACCATGCGCCAGCGGCTGGACACCGTCTTTGGCGGCGACCTCGCACAGGCCGTGCGGGCGCTGGTGAGCGAGAGCGGCTGCTCTCAGAGCGAGCTGGAACAGGCCATCGCCGTGCTGAACGAAAAGCACGCAGAAGTGGAAGAATATGACCTGTATGACCCGTACGGTTAAACCTCTCAGTCTCGCTGCGCTCGCCGGCTTCTCTGTCAGGGGAGCCCTTGGCAGGCCGCTCAACTCGTACTGGATGAAAATGCACTGCCATCCGTAAGGCAATGGACCCTGCGGTCTGGTTTCAGGAGGATATGATAATGGATTGCAAACTTCGCGCCAAAAACTGCGGCGGCTGCCCGATGCTGGCCACCGAATACGCCGCACAGCTCAAAAAGAAAGAGGCCGACGTCCGCGCCCTGCTGGGCAAATACGGCCCTGTCGCCCCCATCCGGGGGATGGAAACGCCCTACCACTACCGCAATAAAGTGATTTCCACCTTTGCCCCCGCCGCCGGTGGAAAACTCACCTCCGGCATCTACGCGGCCCGCACCCACAAGGTGCTGCCGGTGGAGAACTGCCTTTTGCAGGACGAGGTACTGGACAAGGTGATGCTGGCCGTCCGCGCCGCCGCCAACGCCTGCCGCTACCAGCCCTTCAACGAGGACAAAGGCACCGGCCTGCTTCGCCACTGCCTGCTCCGCCGAGGCGTCGCCACCGGTCAGGTGATGGTGGTGCTGGTCACGGCCCAGCCCGTGCTGCCCGGCGCGAAGAACTTCGTGAAAGCCCTGCTGGCCGAGGCCGAAAAGCGGGGCGTCCCCGTCACCACCGTCGTACAGAACTACAATCCCCGCCGCACCAGCGTCGTTCTGGGCGAGGACGAAAAAGTCCTCTACGGCAAGGGCTTCATCCTCGACACCCTCTGCGGCAAGACCTACGCCCTCAGCCCCCGCAGCTTCTATCAGGTGAACCCCGTCCAGACCGCCGTGCTCTACGGGCTGGCCGTCGATGCCGCCCACCTCACCGGCAAAGAAGTCGTCCTCGACGCCTACTGCGGCATCGGCACCATCGGCCTGACGGCCTCCGATAAGGCCCGGCAGGTGGTGGGCGTGGAAGTGAACCGGGACGCCGTCCGGGACGCCATCGGCAACGCAAAGCACAACGGCGTGAAAAACGCCCGCTTCTTTGCCGCTGACGCCACCGCATGGATACGGGAAGCCGCCGACGCGGGCCAGAAGGCCGACGTCGTCTTCATGGACCCGCCCCGGGAGGGCTCGACGCCCGCCTTCCTCGAGAGCGTGGCCCGCATGGCCCCCAAGCGCATCGTCTACGTCAGCTGCAACCCCGAGACGATGGCCCGCGACCTCGCGCTCCTGACCCAGAAAGGCTACCGCGCCGAGGACTTCACGCCGGTGGATATGTTCCCCCACAGCGCACACTGTGAGGTGGTCGGGTCGCTGGTTCGTGTAAAATAAAAGAGGAAAAAGCTATGGCATCGTTTTCTGGCATCAAGAACACCCTGCTGGCCGAGCAGGCGGACGAAGAAACTTGCCCCCGCCCATGACCCAAACCCAAAAAACAGCAAGGGCCCCGGAGTGATATCGCTCCGGGGCCTGCTGTCATTTTTATGGAAAAAAATCATGCTTTCCGGGGCGCTGCGGCGCTTATTATTTAGCCTCTGCAGTGACTACGATGAAGCGCACCGTTTTCTGCTCTCCACCGGGAAAGGTCATAGTACCAAGTGCAGTGCCTATGTAGCGGATGTCTCCGGGTTCTTTGTCCCCCAGCTTATCTGCATTCACAGCGTCTTTGCTCAGGACCTTATTCATCACATTATAAGCCTGTCCGGTTGTTCCGATCTCATCGGCATAAGCTGGTCCCCACCAGACAAAGCGGCTTGTTTTATTTGCGCCGTCCTCATCGAGCCCAAGAATCTCCATGACTTTCTCAGGCAATTTACCATCCTTTGTGCTCCGATCCGACTCGGACAACGCAGCGATAGCTTTTGCCATCGCTTGTTCATCCGTCCGGGGCTTAAAGGTGTAATCCTTGGTCAGTCCGGCTGCAACTGAACTCTTGACGATGTCATTCAGAGCATCCGCAATGTTCTTGTCATTCACAGCGTTGCTGCCGCAAGCGGTGAGAAGGGTCAGGGCCATTGCGCCGGTCAGCACAACGGCCAGCAGTTTTTTCAGCATTTTCATTTGTCTGGTTCCTCCATATAATAAGCCTTTGTTCGCCATGCCCTGCTATGGCTAAGGGCTGGTTTGACTTTTATTTACCCCCCCCCTATATATTTGTCAAGGGACGTTCAATTTTTGTAAACTGCCACAAATCAACGGCCCAAAATTTAAGAATGCTGCACAAACAAAGCCCCCGGCCGGGAGCATTCTGGGCTCCGGGCCGGGGGCAGGAGGCATGATCTTATCGGTTCAAAGCCCGAACAGGGCCGAGCAGGCGGACGAAGAAGCTGCCCCCGCCCATGACCCAAACCAAAAAACAGCAAGGCCCCGGAGCGATATGCTCCGGGGCCTGCTGTCATTTTTTATGGAAAAAAATCATGCTTTTCGGGGCGCTGCGGCGCTTATTATTTAGCCTCTGCAGTGACTACGATGAAGCGCACCGTTTTCTGCCCATCGGGAAAGGTCATAGTACCAAGTGCAGTGCCTATGTAGCGGATATCTCCGGGCTTTTTGCCCTCCGGCTTATTTTTCACAGCGTTTTCGCTCAGGATCTCATTCATCGCATGATAAGCCTGTCCGGCTGTTCCGATCTCATCGGCAATAACTGCTCCCCACCAGACAAAGTTGTTTTTATTTGCGCCGTCCTCATCGAGCTTAAGAATCTTCATGACTTTCTCAGAATCTTTCCCACCCGTTATGTGCCGATCCGACTCGGACAACGCAGCGATAGCTTTTGCCATCGCTTGTTCATCCGTCCGGGGCTTAAAGGTATAAGCCTCGTGCTTTCCGACTGCAACTGAACTCTTGACGATGTCATTCAGAGCATCCGCAATGTCCTTGTCCCTCACAGCTTTGCCGCCGCAGGCCGTGAGAATTGTCAGGGCCATTGCACCGGTCAGCACAACGGCCAGCAGTTTTTTCAGCATCTTCATTTGTT
>ENA-OQKC01000342-OQKC01000342.1-human-gut-metagenome-genome-assembly--contig:-NODE-342-length-20254-cov-3.702390_pt1 | contig 20254 bp, 19 predicted proteins | sample MGYA00242774_ERZ504790 | MGnify/ENA primary metagenome ERZ504790 (study PRJEB26092, sample SAMD00036419) | human gut metagenome | host: Homo sapiens | study: EMG produced TPA metagenomics assembly of...
AAGCTTGTACTCAGTACTATGAGGATGGAAGACAGATCAACGACGAGATCATGGGTCAGATCATGGAAGCAATCACCAAAATGGAAGGAGTTACCGGAAAGAAATTCGGTGACATCGAGAATCCTCTGCTTGTTTCCGTTCGTTCTGGTGCGAGAGCTTCTATGCCAGGTATGATGGATACTATCCTGAACCTTGGTTTAAATGAAGACGTTGTAGCTGTATTATCTGAGAAATCCGGCAACCCACGTTGGGCTTGGGACTGCTACAGAAGATTTATCCAGATGTACTCTGACGTAGTTATGGAAGTTGGTAAGAAATATTTCGAAGAGCTTATCGACAAAATGAAAGCTGAAAGAGGCGTTAAACTTGACGTTGAGCTTACAGCTGATGACCTTAAAGAACTTGCTATGCAGTTCAAGGCTGAATATAAAGAAAAAATCGGTTCCGATTTCCCGGCTGACCCGAAAGAGCAGTTAGTTGGTGCAATCAAAGCCGTATTCCGTTCCTGGGACAACCCACGTGCCAACGTATATCGTCGTGACAACGATATCCCATATTCCTGGGGTACAGCTGTTAACGTACAGATGATGGCATTCGGTAACATGGGTGATGACTGTGGTACAGGTGTTGCCTTCACACGTGACCCTGCTACAGGTGCTAACGGTCTGTTCGGTGAGTTCCTTACCAATGCACAGGGCGAGGACGTAGTTGCTGGTGTTCGTACACCTATGCACATCTCCGAGATGGAGCAGAAGTTCCCGGAAGCATTCGTACAGTTCAAACAGGTTTGCGAGACTCTTGAGAAACATTACAGAGACATGCAGGATATGGAGTTTACTGTAGAGCATGGTAAACTGTATATGCTTCAGACACGTAATGGTAAGAGAACTGCACAGGCTGCTCTTAAGATCGCTTGTGACCTCGTTGATGAGGGAATGAGAACTGAGGAAGAGGCTGTTGCAATGATCGATCCTCGTAACCTTGATACACTTCTTCATCCGCAGTTCGATGCAGCTGCTCTTAAAGCTGCTACACCGATGGGTAAAGGTCTTGGTGCTTCTCCAGGAGCTGCTTGCGGTAAGATCGTATTCTCTGCAGAGGACGCTGTTGAGTGGGCTGCAAGAGGAGAGAAAGTTGTTCTTGTTCGTCTTGAGACATCCCCAGAGGATATCACAGGTATGAAAGCTGCTCAGGGTATCCTGACAGTTCGTGGTGGTATGACATCTCACGCAGCTGTAGTTGCTCGTGGTATGGGATCCTGCTGTGTATCCGGATGCGGCGATATTGCTATGGATGAGGAGAACAAGAAATTCACACTTGCTGGTAAAGAATTCCATGAAGGAGATGCAATCTCCATTGATGGTACAACAGGTAACATCTATGACGGACTTATCCCGACTGTAGATGCTAAGATCGCTGGTGAGTTCGGACGCATCATGGCATGGGCTGACAAGTACAGAACAATGAAAGTTCGTACAAACGCTGATACTCCTGCTGATGCTAAGAAAGCTCGTGAGCTTGGTGCAGAGGGAATTGGTCTTTGCCGTACAGAGCATATGTTCTTCGAAGGCAACAGAATCGATGCATTCCGTGAGATGATCTGCTCTGAGACAGTAGAGGAGAGAGAAGCAGCACTTGCTAAGATCCTTCCGGAGCAGCAGGGAGACTTCGAGAAACTCTATGAGGCACTTGAAGGAAATCCTGTAACAATTCGTTTCCTTGATCCGCCACTTCATGAGTTCGTTCCTACAGATGAAGCTGACATCAAGAAACTTGCAGATGCTCAGGGCAAAACTGTAGAGCAGATCAAGACTATCATCGCTTCTCTTCATGAGTTCAACCCGATGATGGGACATCGTGGATGCCGTCTTGCTGTTACTTATCCTGAAATCGCTAAGATGCAGACAAGCGCTGTTATCCGCGCAGCTATCAACGTTAAGAAGAATCATCCGGATTGGAACATCAAACCGGAGATCATGATTCCGCTTGTTGGTGACATCAAAGAGCTTAAATATGTTAAGAAATTCGTTGTAGAGACAGCAGATGCTGAGATCAAAGCAGCTGGTTCTGACCTTGAGTACGAGGTTGGTACTATGATCGAGATCCCGAGAGCTGCTCTTACAGCTGATGAGATCGCAAAAGAAGCTGACTTCTTCTGCTTCGGTACAAACGACCTTACACAGATGACATACGGATTCTCCCGTGATGATGCTGGTAAGTTCCTTAACGCATACTATGATGCTAAGATCTTCGAGAACGATCCATTTGCTAAGCTTGACCAGACAGGTGTCGGCAAACTTATGAAGATGGCTATCGAGCTTGGAAAACCGGTTAACCCGAACCTTCACGTAGGTATCTGCGGTGAGCACGGTGGAGATCCGTCTTCCGTAGAGTTCTGCAACGAGATCGGACTTGACTATGTATCCTGCTCACCATTCCGTGTACCGATCGCTCGTCTTGCAGCAGCACAGGCAGCAATCGCTAAGAAGAACGCATAAGTAAGAATACATTTCAGGCTGAAGTTTCAGTCTGAGCATATATAAAGCTTCTGGCAGTCTGTAGAAATACAGATTGTCAGAGGCTTTTTTTTCTTTATGATATTTTTTGAAGTATTCCGAAGGTTTACGAAAAATAGGATTCATGGTATCATGAAAGAAACAGGGCAGATAAAGCCGGAGGATAAGGAGAATTTTATGAATCAGGAATCACAGACACCTCATAAGAGACGTGTACGATATAAAGGAAAATATCCGAAGAAATTCGAGGAGAAATATAAAGAGCTTCAGCCTGAAAAGTATAAGGATACCATTGAACATGTGATCAGCAAGGGAAACACACCGGCTGGAATGCATATTTCCATTATGGTAAAAGAAATCATTGATTTTTTGGAGATCAGGCCGGGACAGGTTGGATTTGATGCTACACTTGGTTACGGTGGGCATACAAAGGCCATGCTGGAATGTCTGAGAGGTCAGGGACACATGTACGCCACGGATGTGGACCCGGAAGAATCTGCCAAGACAAGAAAACGTCTGGCAGAGCAGGGATTCGGAGAAGATATCCTGACAATTAAACTCCAGAATTTCTGCACCATTGATGAGATCGCAGAGGAAGTTGGAGGCTTTGATTTTATCCTTGCGGATCTTGGGGTGTCTTCTATGCAGATTGACAATCCCAAGAGAGGGTTTTCCTTTAAGGTGGATGGTCCTCTGGATTTAAGGCTGAACCAGGAAACCGGGATCAGCGCAGCACAGCGTCTGGATACCATTTCAAGAGAAGAGCTTGCCGGAATGCTGGATGAGAATTCCGATGAGCCGTACTGTGAGGAGATCGCGAAGGCCATCACAGATGAGATCCGAAGAGGAAACCACATAGATACCACTACGAAGCTTCGTGAAGTCATTGAGAAGACATTGTCTTTCCTTCCTGAAAAAGAGAGGAAAGACACGGTGAAAAAAACATGCCAGAGAGTTTTCCAGGCACTGCGTATTGATGTGAATCGGGAATTCGAGGTCCTCTATGATTTTATGGAAAAACTTCCCGGAGCGCTGAAGCCAGGCGGCCGTGTAGCAATCCTTACCTTCCATTCCGGAGAGGATAAGCTGGTAAAGAAAGCCTTAAAGCAGGGTTATAAAGACGGCATCTATTCCGAATATTCAAAAGATGTGATCCGTCCTTCCGCACAGGAATGTGCACAGAATGGGCGCGCCAGATCCACGAAGATGCGCTGGGCTGTGAAGGCCTGAGTGAAGAGTGAAAGAGCAGTTCTGATACAAATACAGAAACAGAAAAATCCTGGAATGCGTTGACATTCGGGGTTTTTTTTGCTATGTTATATAAGTTTACATATGATAAAGCTATGGCTTAAACTGAATAGGAGAAAGGATATGGATGTGGAGGAAAAGAAGGACATTTTTGATAAACTGATGCATCTTCCGGTGCTGAATATATTTGAACCTTTTTATAAGAAACATAAGGAAGTTCTGATGTATCTGTTCTTTGGAGGGCTCACATTTTTTCTGAACATTGCGTTGTATGCATGGCTGGATAAGGGCCTGGGCATGAATGCGCTGATCGCCAATGTGATCTGCTGGGTGGTCTGCGTACTGTTCCAGTATTTTACAAACAGGACATGGGTATTCGACGGGCAGGTGGATTCCGCCGCCGGATTTTTAAAGCAGATGGCTTCGTTTTTCGGAGGACGGCTCTTTACTCTGATTGTGGAGGAAGCAATCCTTGCGGTATTTATCACCTGGCTTGGATTTAACAGCATGGCAGTGAAACTTGTTGCTCAGGTGGTTGTGATCGTATTGAATTATGTGATCAGTAAATTGATTGTTTTTAAAAAATAAAAGATAGTTATATTTGTGGAAAAGGAGTTGGACTGAAATTGACAAAGGACAAGACCAATGATATGACCGTGGGAAATCCGGTGAGCCTGATCATCCGCTTTATGATTCCCATGTGTCTCGGAAATATTTTTCAGCAGTTTTATAACATTGCGGATTCCATTGTTGCGGGGCAGTTCCTGGGAGTAGATGCGCTGGCTGCAATCGGAAGCACCGGTTCACTGATGTTTTTTGTTACCGGATGGCTTAACGGACTGAGCAGTGGCTTTGCCATTCTGGTATCCCAGTGGTTCGGGGCGAAGCAATATGATAAGATGCGTCATTACGTAGCTATGTCCATTTATCTGGCAGCAGCCTTTGCCATTGTGATGACCATTGGCTTTGAGGCTTTGAATGAACCGATTCTGCGGCTGATGAATTCACCGGAGGATCTGATGGGATCTGTGAAGGGATATATGGGAATTATTTATGCAGGCCTGATCGTAACAGCGGCATATAATTCACTGGCAGCGTTTCTCCGTGCACTTGGAGATTCAAAATCTCCGCTGTATTTTCTGATCATTTCGGCAGTGATCAATGTGTTCCTGGATATTCTGTTTATTGTAAAAATCGGGATGGGAGTGGAAGGCTGTGCCTATGCTACGGTTATCGCGCAGGCAATTTCCGCAGTCTGCTGCCTGATCTATATTATCAAAAAGTTCCCGATCCTGCATCTGAAGAAAGAAAACTTTGAAGTTTCTTTTACCAGCTTCCGTTATCTGCTGGCCCTTGGTATTCCCATGGGACTTCAGTTTTCCATCACAGCGATCGGAACCATTATTGTGCAGGGTGCGGTAAATATTTACGGTTCTGTATATATGGCAGGATTTTCCGCTGCGGGAAAAATACAGAATATCATTGCAACGGTATTTGTAGCTTTTGGTGCGACGATGGCAACCTATGTAGGACAGAACCGGGGCGCCGGAAAGATGGACCGTGTAAAAGCAGGAATGAAATATACCCAGATCATGGTCCTGATCTGGAGTGTGATCACTATGATCATAATGTTCTTTTTCGGAAAGTACATGACCTGGTTATTTATTGACAAGTCCCAGACAGATGTTATTAATGTTTCTGTTACTTATTTTCATACGGTATTCTGGGCATATCCGTTCCTTGGAAGTATCTTCCTCTACAGAAACGGACTTCAGGGACTGGGATATGGCTTGGTTCCCATGCTGGGCGGTGTGTTTGAACTGGCGGCAAGAAGTGCGATCGTTATGTTTATTGCAGGAAAAACAAGTTTTGCAGGTGTATGTCTGGCAGATCCTGCCGCATGGATCGCAGCGCTGATCCCTCTGATCCCGTATTATATTTATGTGATGAAAAAGTGGAGCAGGGGAAAAAAGGAAACTGCTGCCTGAGTGGGTATAATACAGAAAATGAAAAGAATAAATTTAGGCTTGCAATTATGGAAGATACAGTTATAATGATATTATAACTGCGGAAAAAACCAGGAAACCGGGATTCCGGGTAAGATTACAGATCCAGAAGGGAGAATATAGATCATGGAAATCACAAAGGAAACAACAATGGGCGAGATGCTTGCATACGATGAGAAGATTGCATACATTCTTATGCAGGAAGGAATGCACTGTATCGGCTGTCCGTCTTCTATCGGTGAGTCTCTTGAGGAGGCATGTATGGTACACGGACTTGATGTAAACGCTGTACTGGCAGACATCCATCATTATGAGGAAACCAAGAAACAGAAATAATCAGCAGTACAATTTATATTAGAACGTACAGATTACGGACCGCAAGGGGATAACGACTGTGCATGTCTTTTTGGCATGCCGTCGTTATCCCTTTTTTTGTGAGCAGACGATAAAGAGAGTCTTAAATATCTGCTTGATATGGAGGAAAAAAGCATGTATGTGATGATCGATAATTTCGATTCATTTGTTTATAATCTCAAGGCATATTTTCAGGAACTTGGAAGAGAGATCCTGGTCAGACGCTGCGATGAGATCACCCTGGAGGAGTTGGAAGAGCTGAACCCGGAAGGAATCATCCTTTCTCCGGGACCGAAGCGTCCCTGGGATGCGAAGTTCTGCGTAGATACCGTAAAAAGATTTCAGGGAAGGATTCCTGTTCTTGGTGTCTGTCTGGGACATCAGGTGATTGGCCACTGTGCGGGAGCAGTAGTGGAAAAGGGCGTGTGTCCCATGCACGGAAAAGTAACAGAGATCCACAACCACGGAACAGGAGTGTTTGCAGGCCTGCCGGAGAAATATAAGGTGACAAGATACCATTCCCTGATTGTTCGGGAAGACAGCATCCCGGAGGAGTATCAGGTGGATGCGCTTTCTGATGATGGTGCTGTTATGGGAATTTCCCATAAAGCATTGCCTATCTACGGTGTGCAATTCCATCCGGAAGCCGTTCGTACGGAATATGGACATGAGCTTCTTGAGAATTTTTGCAGGATCGCGGAGGATTTTCAGAAGGAGGAGTAAAAATATGTACAAAAATCAGCGAAGAATAAAAGAACTGACCCCATACATCCCTGCAGCGGACATTTTCCGGATCTACGAGAGGGAACCCGGAGCAGCATTTCTGGATTCCTCCCTTGTCAATGAGCTGGGACATTATTCTGTGATCGGAAGATGCCCGTATCTGAAGCTGGTAAAGGACGGAGAGACCTTTACCATCAACGGAAGGCCGGAAACAGAAACAACCTTTGAAGACTATATGCGGGAATATTTAAATACCCATGAGGACAAAAATAGCAGCGGACTTCCCATCGTATCCGGCGCAGTAGGATATTTTTCCTATGATTACGGAAGAAAACAGATGGGAGTACCATCCGGAGAAAAGGATCTTGTGACTGTTCCGGAGGCAGTTCTGACGTTTTATGACTGTTTTATCATAGAAGACTGTCAGGAAAAAAGAACCTATCTTGTGTCAAATGGAATCAGTGCAGACGCTGCAGCAGAAATCGGAGCGATGGAAAAAGCAATCCGGGAATTTACAGAGGCGGGGAAACAGGAAGGATCGGAAACAGGGGAAAAAAAGGAATCCGGAAACAGGATGGTCACGGAAAATTCTCACCGTGAGAAATTCAGGATCCAGGTTCATCCCAACTTTGAGAAAGAAGAATACAAACAGGCAGTAGACCGGATGATCCGCTATATTATAGAGGGCGATATCTATATTGCCAATATGACGCAGCAGCTGACCATTGAAAGCGAAAAACCACCTCTGGATGTTTTTTATGATCTTCGGAAAAATAATCCGTCTCCTTTCGGCGGATATCTGGATTTCGAAGATTATCAGATCGTCTGTGCATCTCCGGAACGTTTTCTGAAGATGAAAGACCGTCATGTAAATACCCGTCCTATAAAGGGAACAAGAAAACGTGGCGTAACATCTGAGGAAGATGAAATGCTCCGTCGGGAGCTTCAGGATTCCGGAAAAGATAAGAGTGAACTTCTTATGATCGTAGACCTGGAGCGAAATGATCTGAACCGGGTGTGTACACCGGGAAGCGTGAAGGTAACCGAGCTTTTTACAGTGGAAGCATACGCTACGGTTTTTCATCTGGTATCGGATATTGAAGGAAAACTGGAAGACGGAAAAAATGTTATGGATCTTCTGAAGGCTGCATTCCCCGGCGGTTCTATTACCGGTGCGCCGAAATACCGTGCCATGGAGATCATTGACGAGCTGGAACACGGCAAGCGAAATCTTTATACAGGCTCTATCGGCTATCTGACACTGGACGGAAGCTGCGATTTCAACATCGTGATCCGTACAGCTCTTCATAAAAACGGAAAATATCACCTTGGCGTTGGCGGCGGGATCACAGCAGAGTCAGATCTGGAATTTGAGTATGAGGAGACTTTGCAGAAGGCGAAAGCGATCCTGGATGCACTGCAGTAGAGAAACATACAGAACGGTAAAAGTGAAAGGTTCTGTGGACAGATCAGAGAATCTGACAGGGACACTTCATAAGGAGGTCAGAGGAGATGAACAACATAACCTTAGACGAATGTTTTCAGTTCGGTCTGGGAGCATTTGAGACCATAGGAATAGAAAAGGGAACCCCCATACTTCTGGAAAAGCATCTGGAAAGACTGGAACGGGCGGCAGATTTCCTGAAGCTGGGTGATCCGACAGTACGTGGGATCACAGCCGGGAGGATTGAAGAGTATCTGGAAGAACAAAAAAAACGCCCGGAGGTGCAAAAAGAATTTGACGGATTGGAACACTGTGCGCTGAAGCTCATGCTCACAAAGGAAAATGCAGTGTATTCTCTTCGTGCCAATCATTATACGCCGGAGAATTATGAAAAAGGCTTTATCATGGATGTCAGCAAGGTAAAACGAAATGAAACATCACCTCTTGTATATCACAAAACCATGAATTACGGAGATTGTATCCTGGAAAAACGAAATGCTACAGCAGCAGGAATGGATGAACGGTTGTTTCTGAATACAAAGAAACAGATATCGGAAGGGACAGTAAGTAATGTATTCTTTGTGCGAAAAGGCGTGATCTATACACCAAAAGTCAGCTGCGGACTTCTTCCGGGAATCCTCCGTGAATATCTCTGTGATACGGAAGCGGTGGAAGAAACCTATATCTATGTTCAGGATCTTAAATGGTATGAGGAATGCTTTGTCACCAATTCCCTGATGGGAATCATGCCGGTGTGTCAGATCGGAGGAATCCGGTTTGAGGAAGACAAAGTGACAAGGGAGCTGATGAGAAGATATCGGAAGATGGTCAGAGATACTGCGAATTAAGAAACAAATCAGATAAATGTTATTGCGAAACTATCACATTCAGGAAAGGTGATGGAATTTGAATGAAAGTGACCAATACAGTCAGGGATAAACGTGCATTAACCAGGGAGAGCTAAGGTTGATGCACGTTTTTTGTGCAAACTCAACCAAAAACGTTCATGAATTTTGCGAAATAATTTGATTGACTTTGAATGACTTTGGAAGTATACTGAGTTCAACAAATGAAAAACAACAAAAAGCGGTCAAAAACCGCAGGATAAAAGATATGGGAGGAGAAAAAATGATCTGTACAGTTACTTTTAATCCGTCTCTGGACTATATCGTTTCCGTGGAGGATTTTAAACTCGGACTTACCAACCGGACAAGCTCTGAGCTGATGCTTCCGGGCGGAAAGGGAATCAACGTTTCCACCGTGCTGATGAATCTTGGGATCGAGAATACAGCACTTGGTTTCATGGCAGGATTCGTCGGAGATGAGATTGTAAGAAAGCTTGAGGAGATGGGAGTGAGATCTGATTTTATCAGGATCCCGGAAGGCGTTTCAAGGATCAACCTGAAGCTGAAATCTATTGATGGAACTGAGATCAACGGAATGGGACCGGAGATCAGCGCTGAAAAGGTTCAGGAGCTGATGAAGAAGCTTGACACACTGAAAGAGGGAGATGTGCTTTTTCTGGCAGGAAGTATTCCTTCATCTATGCCGGATGATATGTATGAGAAGATCATGGCGAGACTGGACGGAAAAGGCGTGATGATCGTTGTGGATGCAACGAGAGATCTTCTTGTAAATGTCCTGAAGTATCATCCGTTCCTGGTGAAGCCCAATAACCATGAGCTTGGAGAAATCTTCGGCGTAGAGCTTAAGAACCGTCAGGATGTGATCCCTTACGGAAAGAAGCTCCAGGAAAAAGGAGCCAGAAACGTGCTGATCTCAATGGCCGGTGAGGGAGCTGTCCTGGTAGCGGAAAACGGTCAGGTGTTTGAGAAACCGGCGCCGAAAGGAACACTGGTAAACGGCGTAGGAGCCGGAGATTCCATGGTAGCAGGCTTTATGGCAGGCTGGATGGAAAAACAGGATCACGAATATGCATTCCATATGGGAATTTCCGCAGGAAGTGCAAGTGCATTTTCTGAAAATCTTGCCACAAGGGAAGAAGTTCAGGCAGTATATGAACAGGTAACAGAGGGGTAAAGAAGAAAGGAGAAGGGAAGATGAGAATCACAGATCTGCTTGACAAACGAAGCATATCACTGGATGCTGCACCGAAGACGAAATCTGAAGCTCTGGACATGGCCGTAGATCTTATGGTAAAAAGTGAAAAGATCAGCGACAGGGAAGCTTATCGGAAACAGGTGTATTTAAGAGAGGAAGAAAGTACGACAGGAATCGGTGAGGGAATCGCTATTCCTCATGGAAAATGTGATGCGGTAAAGAAACCGGGACTTGCTGCCATGGTAGTAAAAAACGGCGTGGAATTTGAGGCACTGGATGATGAGCCGGTTACCCTTCTTTTCCTGATCGCAGCACCGAATACAGAAGATAACATTCATCTTGATGTACTCAGCAAGCTTTCCGTAATGCTGATGGATGATAATTTTACAGAATCCTTACGCAACGCAGGTTCTGTAGATGAATTTATGGAGATCATTGACAAGGCCGATGAGGAGAAAAAAGATATTGATGAAAGACTGGCAGATACAGGAAGTTCCGAAGGAGCCAGAGCTAAACTGCTGGCAGTTACTTCTTGCCCCACAGGTATTGCCCACACCTACATGGCAGCAGAGGGACTGGAAAAAGCAGCGAAGGCGAAAGACTGTTTCATTAAAATAGAGACACGAGGCTCCGGTGGAGCAAAAAATGTACTTACGGATCAAGAGATCCGGGAGGCAGACTGCATCATTGTAGCTGCAGATGCCAAGGTTCCCATGGATCGTTTCGATGGAAAGAAAGTCATCGAATGTCAGGTTTCGGATGGAATCAGCAAAGCGGACCAGCTTGTTGAACGTGCGATTTCCGGAGATGTTCCGGTATATCATGCAGCAGCAGGCAGTCAGAGCTCTTCCTCAAATGCAAAAGCAGGCGGCGGAGCAGGCCACAAGATCTATATGCAGCTGATGAACGGGGTATCTCATATGCTTCCACTGGTTGTAGGCGGTGGTATCCTGATCGCTCTAGCATTCTTGATCGATGGTTTAAGTGTAGATTTGAGTTCCCTTCCTGCAGACCAGAGAGCAAACTTTGGTACCATCACACCGGTAGCGGCTGTTCTGAAAAACATTGGTGGAACCGCATTTGGTTTCATGCTTCCGATCCTGGCCGGATTTATTGCAATGGCAATCGGTGACAGACCGGCACTTGCAGTTGGACTTGTGGGCGGTATGATCGCGGCAAACGGAAAATCCGGTTTCCTCGGAGCACTTCTTGCAGGCTTCCTTGCAGGATATCTGATCCTTGGACTTCGTAAGGTTTGTGATAAGCTTCCGGAAGCACTGGAAAAAATAGCGCCTGTACTGATCTATCCGGTTGTTGGTGTCCTTCTTATGGGACTCTGTATGACCTTCGTTGTAGAGCCGATCATGGGCGGTATCAATACAGGATTAAATAATGCCTTGACAGGCATGGGAAATTCAAGTAAAGTAATTTTAGGGTTGGTTCTTGGTGGTATGATGGCCATTGATATGGGCGGCCCGTTCAACAAAGCAGCATATGTATTTGGTACAGCAGCTATTGCGGCAGGCAACTATGACATTATGGCAGCAGTTATGGTGGGAGGTATGACTCCTCCGTGTGCCATCGCACTCGCATCCCTGCTGTTTAAAGACAAATTTACAAAAGAAGAGCGTGAGGCAGGACCGACCAACTTTATTATGGGACTTGCATTTATCACAGAAGGTGCGATTCCTTTTGCGGCATCTGACCCGGTCCATGTACTTCCGTCCTGTATCGTCGGTTCCGCAGCAGCCGGAGCGATCTCTATGTTCTTCAACTGTACACTGATGGCACCACATGGCGGAATCTTCGTATTCCCGGTTGTAGGTAATGCAATGATGTATCTGGTCGCACTGGTTGTGGGAACTCTGATCTCAGCTGTACTTCTCGGGGTACTGAAGAAAAAAGTTGCTTAAATTTTTTAAATTAAAATAAAACTGGAGGATAAAGAAATGAAAGAATTCAAGTATGTAGTAACGGATAACGAAGGAATCCATGCACGTCCGGCCGGAGAGCTTGTGAAGCTTGTAAAAGGTTTCGAGTCCAAGATCACTATCGAGAAGGACGGCAAGACTGTAGAGTGCAGAAAGCTTCTTGCACTTATGGGACTTGGCGTAAAGAAGGGACATGAGGTTACCTTTACATTCGATGGTGCAGATGAGGATGCAGCATACGAGGCAGTAAGTAAATTCATGCAGGAGAACCTGTAATCTCAGAATGAGTGAACAGAAGGCATCCCGGTCCGGTCGATCGGGATGTCTTTTTTGAAGGAGGAAAAGGAATGCTGACGGAGCAGAGATACGAGATCATACTCGGCCTTCTCAGAGAAAAAAACAGTGTTACGGTAACAGAACTGAAAGATATCCTGGATGCATCGGAATCTACGGTCCGCAGAGACATCACGGCGCTTTACAAGGCGGGGAAGCTGACCAGGGTTTTTGGCGGTGCAGTGGCACTGGAACATACTGTCAATGCCTATGAGCCTACCGTAGCCCAGAAAGTTGAGCTGAATATTGAAGAAAAAAAGAAGATCGCAGCCTATGCGGCAGCTCTGATCCGTCCGGAAGATTTTGTGTATCTGGATGCGGGAACGACTACCGGATATATGCTGGAGCATCTGGAAGGCTCCGGGGCGACTTTTGTCACCAATGGTGTTTCCCATGCCAGGGCTCTGGCTCAGATGGGAGTCCGTGTGCTGCTGATCGGCGGAGAACTGAAGGGATCTACGGAAGCTGTGATCGGAAGTCAGGCCATGCAGATGCTTAAGAATTATCATTTTACAAAGGGCTTTTTCGGGACCAACGGGATGACTCAGAGAGAAGGCTTTACCACGCCGGAATCCAATGAAGCACTGGTAAAGCGAACCGCCATGGAGCAGTGTCTGGAAAAGTACGTAGTGTCTGACAGCTCCAAATTCGGACAGATCAGTGCGGTGACGTTCTTTTCATTTGACGGAGCAGTGATCCTGACGGAAAGCTGTTCCAAAGAATATAAAGATTGCAGAAATATACAGATCGTATCATAGAAAGATCGCAAAAAAACCGGTTTGAAGAAAAATTCTTCGTAAACCGGTTTTTGTTTGCTGAGGATCTGTTTCAGGCTTCCCTGGAGATCATGGCTTCTAGATCTTCTACGGAAATGTCTTTTTTGTGCATCAGCTTGAGCAGACGTTTCAGTTCAGCAGCTTCCTTTGCCTTTTTTTCAGCTTTGCGGATCTCATCCAGCTGAGCTGCCAGTGCAGTTTTTTCATCCTCCAGCGCTGCTATCTTTTCGGTGCAGGCAGCAATCTTGGAATCTACTTTGGAAATTTTCTCATTGAGTACTTCTATCTTTGTACGTCTCTGTGCCATATGAAACCTCCTGATAAAAATATTACTTCTTATACACTATACAATAGCATAAACGACGATGAAATACAATTGTGAATTGATGTGCAATATGTTATCATGAATGTATATAATATTTCAGAAACGCAGGAAAATACTATGGATAAAGATAAGGGTGTATTTATGACTGCCCGGGAAGTAAATATGGAAATAGAAATGCTGAAGACGGTTTTTGACATTGTAAGACTGGTGGATGTCAGCCGTACAGCTCCGGTAAATATTGGCTTAGACGATTGCTCTTATGAAGCAGAACATAAATGCTTTGCAGTGTGGAATAAAGGCAGAAGATGTGAGAACTGTATTTCTGCCAAAGTTTTTGCCCGTAAAAACAAAATGACGAAATTTGAGTTCGTCAATGATGACATTTATCAGGTAATCGCCAAATATGTGGTTATAGACGGGACACCTCTTGTCATGGAAATGGTCTTTAAAATGACGGATAAGATCTTTCTGGGAGCTTATGGAAGCGGATCTCTGATCGATAAGATCAGCAGATTCAACCGGGAATTATATGAAGATCCGTTGACTGGTGCCAGAAACCGGAGATATTTTGAGGAACAGCTGAAATCCCTGGATAAGATGGGGGCTATAGCTATGATCGACGTGGACAATTTTAAACAGATCAATGACAGCTATGGCCATGTAGCTGGAGATGCGGCGCTTTGTACCATTGTCAGAATGATTTTTGAGCATGTGCGGGCAGATGACGTGGTACTGCGTTATGGAGGAGACGAATTTCTTCTGATGTTTGAAGAAATCCCGGAACAGGTATTTCAGCAGAAGCTGGAAGATATCCGGGAAGAGATCGCAATGGCAGATGTGCCGGAATACAAAGAAATCCGGCTTTCCATGAGCGTGGGAGGTGTATATGGAAGCTGTAAGGTCAGAGATGGAGTGATGGAAGCGGACAGGCTTCTCTATCAGGCCAAGCGGCAAAAAAACTGTGTTGCCTACAAGAGGATCTGACGGAAATGACATGACAGTCATTGAAAGCAGAATTATGTAACAGGCGCATGAGGTGTATATCTGGCAAGTGAAAGGGAGAATAGGGATATGAAGATAATCGCAAGGATCAGAAGTGATTTTCCGACAAAATTCGGAATCCCGCGTCAGAGCGGTCGAGTGGAAGAACTGACAGCCTGTATTGTTTTTGAACCGGAATACCGGGTACGGGAAGCGGTAAAAGGACTGGAAGATTTTTCGCATATCTGGCTGCTGTGGGAGTTTTCACAGTCGATCCGTGAGAACTGGTCCCCTACAGTACGTCCGCCACGCCTGGGCGGAAATGAAAGGATGGGCGTATTTGCCACCAGATCGCCCTTCCGTCCCAATCCTGTAGGCTTATCCTGTGTGAAGCTTGAAAAGATCGATCTGGAAAGCAAAGAAGCTCCTGTACTGATCGTATCCGGTGCGGACCTGATGGATGGAACCCCTATCTATGATATTAAGCCATATCTGCCTGTGGCAGACTGCCATCCGGAAACGCTGGGCGGCTTTGCGACGAAGGTGGAGCAGCATTTTCTGCAGGTAGAGATCCCGGAAGAATGGAAGGCAAGGATTCCGGAGGATAAGCTTACTGCGTTGGAAGGCGTGCTCAGAGAGGATCCGAGGCCTGCCTACCAGAAAGATCCGGAGAGGATATACGGAATGCCTTTTGCAGGAATGGATGTTCATTTTCAGGTAAAAAACGGCATACTTACAGTATGTGAGATCACAGGATATAAAAAATTAGACAGAATTTAAAATTACCTTTGACAAACTTTTTGTGAGATGGTATTATAATAAATGAGTTAGCAAGTGCTAACTCAATATTTTAAAAGTGAAGTTAGTTTAAAATAACCTTGAAACAGTCATATAAAAGTTCAGAGATCAAAGGAGAGTGAATTATGAGCGTTGTAATTGTAGGCGGTAATGAAAGAATGGTATGTCAGTATGAGGATATCTGCAAAGGCTTCGGATGCAAGGCGAAAGTTTTTGCCAAGGAAAAGGAGCCATGAAGAAAAAGATCGGGGTGCCGGATCTGATGATCCTGTTCACCAGTACCGTTTCCCACAAAATGGTAAACTGCGCAGTAGAAGAAGCAAAGAAAAAATCCATTCCGGTATGCCGCTGTCACACAAGCAGCGCTGCAGCTCTCGAGAACATTTTGAAGCAGTACTGTGCATAAGAAACAGATCAGGAGATACTTTTCTCTTGTATAATTTGACTTTTTTGCAGAAATGTTACGGAAAGGCTTGCAAAATTACAAATTATTCAATAAAATAGCCGTAGGTTTCTGTGGTAAAGCGTTGCAGTGAATGGTGAAAAGGCGGCGCTGGAAGTCGAAATTACAGGTGAGAGGTGTTATCATGAAAAAAGTTGTAAAATTCGGTGGAAGTTCTCTTGCAAATGCGGAGCAGTTCCAGAAAGTGGGCGATATCATCCGCAGTGATGAGAGCCGCCGTTATGTAGTTCCGTCAGCTCCGGGAAAGAGATTTGACGAGGATATCAAAGTGACGGATATGCTTTATGGATGTTATGACGCAGCATCCAAAGGGGAGGATATCACTGAGAAGATCAATGCGATCAAGGCGCGATATTATGAGATCATCAAGGGACTCGGACTGAGCCTTTCTCTTGAGGAGGAGTTCAAGAAGATCGATGAAGATTTCCGTGCACAGGCAGGAATCCAGTATGCGGCATCCAGAGGAGAGTTCCTTAATGGTAAGATCATGGCTGCATATCTTGGATATGATTTGTGGATGCAGCTTCTGTGATCCGTTTTGATAAAGCTGGTAATCTGGAAGCGGAGGAGACCATAAACTCTTTCCAAAAACTCAGCAAATCCCAGCATGCGGTTATTCCGGGATTTTACGGCGCATGTGCAGATGGCACAGTAAAGACATTTTCCAGAGGTGGTTCTGATGTGACAGGTTCCCTGGTTGCAAAAGCTATCCATGCAGATATTTATGAGAACTGGACGGACGTTTCCGGTTTTCTTGTAACAGATCCGCGTATCGTTCACAATCCGGAGCCTATCGAGGCAATCACATACAGAGAGCTTCGTGAGCTTTCCTACATGGGAGCTACTGTTCTTCATGAGGATGCCATTTTCCCGGTTCGTAAAGAGGGAATTCCAATCAATATCCGTAACACAAACAGCCCGGAGGATAAAGGTACTCTGATCGTAGAGAGCACCTGTAAGAAGCCGAAATTTACTATTACCGGTATCGCCGGAAAGAAAGGTTTCTGCTCTATTAATATCGAGAAATCTATGATGAACAGTGAGATCGGGTTCGGACGCAAGGTACTTCAGGTATTTGAAGATCAGGGGATCAGCTTTGAGCATGTACCATCCGGAATCGATACTATGACTGTATATGTTCATCAGGACGAATTTGAGGAGAAAGAGCAGCAGGTTATCGCAGGTATCCACCGTCTGGTGCAGCCTGATTTTGTGGAGATGGAATCTGACCTTGCACTGATCGCAGTTGTTGGTCGTGGAATGAAATCCCAGAGAGGCACTGCAGGAAGGATCTTCTCTGCTCTTGCCCATGCAAATGTAAACGTAAAAATGATCGACCAGGGTTCCAGTGAGCTGAATATCATCATCGGTGTAGAGAATCGTGATTTCGAAAAAGCAGTCAGAGCAATCTACGATATTTTTGTTCTGACACGGATATAAACAAAATCCGGAAACGGATTTTGTTTATGAGGAAGTAGCGAAGCGGATTCCGAATATCCGATTTATATAAATCCGGAAACGGATTCCGAATATCCGATTTATTTAAAACCGCCGCAGTACGTGTAACATACCGTCCTGCGGCGGATTTTTTTGGAAAAAATCCAAGATTTATCTAAAAATAATACAATCAAATTCAACAGGATTTCCAAAGGAAAGACAAAGATATTGTACATTGTGTCGAAAAAAGTTTGATATGAAATAAACAGTATTGACAAAAACTTAACTTTTGTGTAAAACTGAAATATGAAAAAATCAGAAAGGCAGGCGGTCAGCTATGGAGAAACAGATCAAACTGGATGAAAAAAGTGCACAGGAGTTTGTCAGTGCAGCCAGCAGATGTAATTTTGATATTGATGTATTTTATAACCGTATTATCATTGATGCAAAGTCGATCCTCGGACTTTTGAGTCTGGATCTGACAAAGACTCTGACAGTAAAGTGTTACGGAGAAGATGAGGATTTTAATCGTGTTCTTTCCAAGTATGCAGCAGGTTGAGAAATATGAATAAAGAAAAACGGTGATAAAAGGGCGCAGTTCATGAGAAGAAAAGCAGAACATGCGTCCTTTTTATTATGGGAAGCTTTCGGATCATATTTTATGGTATAATCCTGGTATAGCATGGAAAAAGAATAGCTGCCGGACTGGAATTCCGGCAGCTGCCGGGAGTGAAAATATGGAAAAACCAAGAGTGCGGATTTCTGTCAGAAATCTTGTGGAATTTATACTGAGGAGCGGAGATCTGGATAACAGCAGTGGGACATCCGGAGATAAGGAAGCCATGTTAAAAGGCGGAAGGCTTCACCGCAAGATACAGCGGAGTATGAAGGGCGATTATCAGGCAGAGGTTTCTCTGAAAAAAGAAAGTGAATACGACGATGTGGTCATTCAGGTCGAGGGCCGTGCAGATGGGATCTTTACAGAGGACGGAGCCGTTTATATTGATGAGATCAAGGGGACTTACGGAAATGTCCAGGCAATGGACATGCCAATACCTGTCCACCGTGCCCAGGCCATGTGTTACGGAATGATCTGGGGAGAAAAAGAAGGGATTTCTGAAATCCACATTCAGATGACATACGCTCATCTTGAGACGGAAGAAACCAGGAGATTTCGTGAGGATTTTTCCATAGAGGAGCTTAAAGGCTGGTATCAGAAGCTTCTGGATGCCTATCACAAATGGATCGCATATTCTCTTAACTGGAAAAAAGAGAGAAATGCATCCATGAAGGATCTGCAGTTTCCGTTTCCATACAGAGAAGGGCAGCGGGATATTGTTAGTGGTGTGTACCATACGGTTTCCAGCGGGAAGACCTTATTTGTTCAGGCGCCTACCGGTGTGGGAAAAACCATGTCTGCCATTTTTCCGTCCGTGCGCGCCATCGGTGAGGGAAAAGGTGAAACACTTTTTTATCTTACCGCAAAAACCATCACAGGAACTGTGGCGCAGGAGGCATTTCACATCCTGCGGGAAAAAGGTCTGAAATTCAAGGTAACGGCGATCACGGCAAAGGAAAAGCTGTGTTTTCAGGATACTCCGGAATGTACACCGGAGAAATGTCCTTATGCAAAGGGGCATTTTGACCGGGTAAATGATGCGGTTTATGAGCTCTGGACCACTGAAGAGGTATATTCCCGAGAAGTGATCCGTGCTCATGCAGAAAAATGGCAGGTGTGCCCTTTTGAAATGTGTCTGGATCTTTCAATCTGGGTAGACGGGATCATCTGTGATTATAATTACGTGTTTGATCCCAATGTTCATCTGAAACGTTTTTTCGGGGAAAATATTTCCGGGGATTATATTTTTCTGATCGATGAGGCACATAATCTGGTAGAACGTGGCAGAGAGATGTACAGTGCCGGTATTTCCCGTCAGAGTCTGGTAGCACTTCGAAAGAAGATAAGAAAGAGATTTTCAAAACTGGCCAGAACACTGGATAAAGCAAATCGCCAGATGATGGAACTGGAAGAGAATCTTGCGGAAACAGGAAAAGGGTATCAGGTGCTTCCCAATCCCGGAGTACTGCCGATCACATTTCTTACAATATCAGGTGAACTGGAAGAAATACTGGAGGAAAAAGAACTGGAAGAAGAACTACGCAGGGAAATACTGGAATTTTATTTTATAGTGCGTGATTTTTTAAATGTTTCAGAGCTGGTAGATGAAAATTATGTAGTATATACCGAAAACAACGCAGAAGAAGGATTTCGTCTGAGGCTGTTCTGTGTGAACCCGGCAGAAAATCTGGGAGAATACCTGAAAAAAGGGAAAAGTGCTATTTTCTTTTCAGCTACAATGTTTCCCATGCTCTATTACCGGGAGCTTTTGACAACAGACCGTGATGCCTATGGGATTTATGTGCAGTCTCCTTTCCCAAAAGAAAACCGCAGGATTCTTATCGGCAGCGACGTAAGCAGCCGGTATACCCGGAGAAATCGTGCAGAATACCGGAAGATCGCCGGATATATTGCCAGATGTGTCTGGCAGAGGCAGGGAAATTATATGGTGTTTTTTTCCGTCGTATCGTCTTATGGAAGACGTACTGCAAGTTTATGAGGAAGAATTTTCCGTAGACTGGGTGCGCTGCGTGTGTCAGACGCCGGATATGACAGAACAGGAACGGGAAGGATTTTTAGGAGGAATTTCAGGAACGGGAAGGTACCCTGGTAGGGTTCTGTGTCCTTTGGAGGAATTTTTTTCTGTAGGGTGTTGATCTGACTGGGGAAAGTCTGATCGGGGCAGTGATCGTAGGAACCGGATTCCCCCAGATCGGCAGTCAGCGTGAGATCTTGAAAG